>Ga0208795_1000540_pt1 | contig 18221 bp, 18 predicted proteins | sample CB_VirMetaG_6_FD_184541 | JGI IMG/M metagenome (GOLD analysis project Ga0208795, IMG submission 184541) | Freshwater to marine saline gradient viral communities from Chesapeake Bay - CB_1508_2 Viral MetaG (SPAdes) (version 4) | ecosystem: Environmental > Aquatic > Marine > Coastal | place: USA... | reverse complement strand
ATAATAGCTAAGCTAGACAGCCCTGAAGTTGTTACCCCTGAAGTTGTTACCCCTGAAGTTGGTACTGAAGTTGGTACTGAAGTTGGTACTGAAGTTGGTACTGAAGTTGGTACTGAAGTTGGTACTGAAGTTGGTACTGAAGTTGGTACTGAAGCCAAAGTAAAAAGTGACACCCCACAGGAGTTGAAAGAGGCTAAAGAGGCACTAACGCGCACGCAAGAAAAAGTAAAAAGTGCCACCCCACAGGAGTTGAAAGAGGCTAAAGAGGCACTAACGCGCACGCAAGAAAAAGTACAGTTTAACCAAGCACTAATGTACGAAGGGGAATTACCCCTCACTTCCTTGGCTAGTAAAGACCCTGCAACTGCTGAAGACTACCGCAAAGTAAACGCTAGGCTGTTGGGTACAGACACGAAAAAACCTCAAGGAAAGAAGAAAGGCAAAAAGGGAAAAGAGACCAAAGAAAACAAAGAAGCCAAAGAAAACGAAAAACAAGCTGCTGTGTACCTATCTAAGCACAAGCGGCCCATCGACGGGCTTATCTTGGCTGTGCATGATTCGTTATATGGAGGTAAACAGTACCAAGCTAAAGCGGGTATACCTGAAGTAGAAGCTGCTTACTTTAAGGGTACAGGTAAACCCCAAGCAAAAGCTGCGCTCAAATGGGCAGAGGAGAACCTGTCTGAGGAAACTAACAAAAAATTAGCCTCAGTAAAAAATAACCTAAAGGCGCGGCAAGAGAGGGGTAAGCGTTTTCTTAGCTCGTACAGCTCTGACCAAGATTCCGCTAGAGATGCTGTTGATACTGTAGATGGGTTTATAGAAGATGGACAACTCGTAGCGGCTGCGGCTGGTTCTGGTAATATAACCGATGATGTGAGTGACGCTGCCGCAGCTGAAGAGGCATCTGATAAGATACGTGCTTCTGCAGAAGATCTAAAGGTTCTAGATGCTATGGAGGATCTGTTCGATTCGCTAGACGGCTACCCCATGAAGCAAGGGAAAGAATCAGCAGAGGCTAAAAAGGCACTTTATGAACCCCTCCACCCCTCAGTAATAGCTGCACTACGAGCAAATAAACTAGAACAAGCCCTAAAGCTATTGGCTAGAACAAGCCCTAGTTCTTTCATACGGGGTCTTGCCGAAGCGTATATTCCTTTTACAGGGGCAACAAAGGTTAGAATTGCTGACAACCAGCAGATGGACTTCATATCAGGTAACTACGAGCCGGGTACTAGAATCCTTGGTGAGTACTACCCCCCTGATGTTGTCAAACCAAAGCATCTTTCTGAAAAGGTGTGGGCAGGCATTAAAGAGACTATGCGAGGTAGTATCTTTTTAAACGAAGATGCAGGGTTTGATGCCCATACCTTACTACATGAAATGACACACGCTGCTACGGTAGCCAACCTACGTAACCCAAACATAAAGCAAACACGGCAACTACGGGCGCTTTATAATAAGTTAGTCCCAATATTGGGCGATGCCTACGCTGGGAAAGACGTGTATGAGTTCGTAGCAGAAATAAAGAGTAACAAAGCCTTACGAAAAGAGATGGCTAATACGTTTATCAGTGGACAGCCTATAAGTTCGTTACGACAGTTTCTAAACATCATGGGCAACTGGATAAGAGGGTTACTGAACAAGGCTAAAGTGCAGTATGTCTTTGTAGCAGGAACTCCGAAAGATTCTGTGAATGTCGTAGACCGTGCTGAAGCGTGGATAGATGCAATACTCGCACCTGCTGTTGAATACAATGGAAAGCTCTTACAGGGGCCAAGTGTCTCAGGCTACCCCCTAACAGTATCCGTTGTGAACGGGGCTGCGGCTAGGGTAATGGACAAATTTGCTGTTGCTGCAGAAAATGAAGGCTTTAGGACAAAGTTCGTTGATAAAGTTAGAGATGTGTTTTCGGGTATATGGAATAGCTCTAAAAGCCTTAGTTTACAATTCATAGATATGCAAGACCTCACAGATGTCGCAAAATTCTACGGGGTTGAGGGTACTGACGCTGCCTTTATTGAAATGAAAAACATGGACGGGGCTACATACTTAGCTGCGGAACGTGTGGAAGCTACAGCAAAATATCTTGCTGATTGGAACAATAAAGTCGGGCCTGAACGCACTAAACTGCTTAATAAACTAGCGACAGAAGCTACTATGGCGGGTTTAGACCCAACGCTGACTGAGCGTGAAGCTATCGCTAAATATGGTATTGGTGAGGCAGTAGGCCCAGAAAGTGGAAAGTATGAACCTGAGCCAAGCTACCGTAAGATGGATGAGTGGTACAAAATTAAAGCCATGTACGAGGCCAAGGAACTTGGGCCAGACGGTAGGAAAATGTATAGGGATATAGAGGCTTCGTATATAACTCAAGTAAAGAGCCTTGAAACTGCTATTTTTGAAGGAATAGATTCACAGGTACCTGATGGCCCTGCACGAACAAGCCTTAAAAAACAGATACTTGCACACCTATCTGAAAACTCTATAAAACCTTACTTTCCTTTGCCTAGGCAGGGGGACTTTTGGATAGATTGGACAAGCTCTGATGGGGAGCAGGCATACCAAGCATTTCAATCTAGAGCTGAACGGGATAGGTTTGTAAAAACTTTAAAGACTGAAGAGTACGCTGCGGATGTTAACCCTGATTCTATAAATATATATGATACTGTATCCAATGGCATCGACTATTCAAACGCCCCTAGTGACTCGATTATGGGACAGACCCTGCAACTTCTTACTGATGCTAAGGTAGATCCAGAAGTTACGAACGACTTCATGCGGTTAATGGTAGATGCTATGCCTGAAACTTCGCTAGCTAAGTCCCTGCAGAAACGTATGGGTTATCGAGGGGCTAGTGAGAACTTACTCCTTGGCCTCCAAACTAGGGGGTACAGTTTAGCTGTACAGACTGAGCGTATGCGGTACGGTGCAAAGCTAGCTAAAATCCAAAAGTCCATGGAAGACGCTAGGAAGGTAGCGCCAAACGAAACCAAAAAACAAATACTTAACAGTGTTGTTGAGCGCCTTAAATTTGCCCGTAACCCACCGAAGGATGAATTTGCACGCAGTGTTAACCGGCTAGGATTTATAGGCACTATCGGGTTTAATCCCTCATCTAGCCTTGTCAACTTGGGTCAAATACCTATTGTTATGTGGTCTTACTTATACGGTAGGTTTGGGGTAGTTAAAGCAGCGAAGAGTTTGATGACTGCTTCGGCCCTCGTAACAAGTAGCGGTCTTATTAGAACGATAGACACAAATGTACCGGGGGTGCAGGTTACAGCTAAAGCTATGCCTTCTATAGACAACTACTATGAAAGGAATTTTGAAGGTGAGTTAATTCTTCGGGATGCTGCAGATTTGGGGCTAGATTTAAAACAACCAGACCAAAAAACTAAATACGAAACCCTTCTAGATATGCAGCCTCTTGTGCAGTTAGCATCTAAAGAGGCTCAACTTAACCGATCCCTAGCCTACGATACATTAGGGCTTGAAAGTGGGGGAGTTGAGAAATCCATGTTTGACACAGTAGCAGAATACTCTGCTTTTATGCACCACCACACTGAGCGGTATAACCGACAGGTAGCTATAGTATCCTCATATAATTTGCAGTTAGCTGCCCAAATTAAGAAAGCTGAAGCTGCCAAAGGTGGGAAGTTAAACGCTGCTGAGAAACAAAGCATACAAGAAGCTGCTAGTAGGTTTGCCATAGACAATGCCACTGAAATGAACGGGGGAGCCTCTCTCGCCACCTCATTGCCTGCTGGACAAAAAGGTCTTGGGCGTATCGCAATGATGTTTAAACCGTTCGGCTTTAAGATGTACGCGCTGCAATTCAAACTTTTGTTCCAAGCTCTTAATGGGGATAAATCACTTACCGCAGAAGAAAAATCAATCGTGCGTAAGCAGCTTGCGGGTATTACATTATCCTCTGCATTTTTTGCTGGGGTGCAGGGTACAACTTTGTATGGCCTTGCTTCTATGGCGTATGATCTATATGCAGATGATGATGAACAAGATGCTGACGAAGTAACCCGTAACTATATTGGCGAGGCTGTCTTTAAGGGACTCCCATCTATGTTAACTGGTGCCGACCTGTCAACACGTATTGGCCTAGCTGATCTAATTCTGCGGGATAATCCCTATACAGCGAACAAGTCAATAGAAGAGATAGCCGTAGGATTGCTTTTGGGGCCAGCAGCAAGTGTCGCACTATCTGCCGCCCGTGGTGCAGGTATGGTTTGGGATGGGGAGTACTACCGTGGTGTAGAAGCTATGGTACCTGCTGCGTTTCGTAATGTTCTTAAAGTAGGGAGATATGCATCTGAAGGCGAGATTGGAACCCGTCGAGGTGACCCTATCTATGACGATGTCACTAGCGGAGAACTCGTTGCTCAATTTATTGGCTTCGCCCCACTAGAATACAACCGACGCCAAGAGGAAAATAGAGGGCTTAAACGTATAGACAATGCTGTGATAGAACAACGTAGGGCTTTGCTGAAGAAACACTACATTGCTAAGCGAGTGGGAGACTTTGCAGAAATGAGGGAAATACGTTTGGATATATTAAGATTCAATATGCGGAATAGGAAAAACCCTAAAGCTGCGATATCCCCCGAAACACTTGAAAGGTCTTTGAAGGCTAATGAGGCAACCACTAAGGCTATGCACAACGGGGTACTGCTAAGTCCTATGATGCGTACTTACCTAGAAGAATATACTTACGATGGGTATTAACTTATAAAACCCCCTCAGAAGAGGGGGGTAGTACACTGGAGTGACAGTAGGAGGACTGTCGAAAGGATTGTATCATAGCTTTCGCCAAACACGAATACCCTGCATACCCCCTTCTATCCGCGCTTTTGCTAAAAAAGTGTATCCTGCCTGCCTACCGATATCTAATGCTTGACGTTTAGCCAACTGTATGTCTAGGCAAGGGACGAAAAAAGACGCTCCAACACACATAAAATCTAGGTTTACCCTGATCAACACCCCATCGGGGTTCATTTCATTCGTCCGAAGCACTCTCTTCAGCCTGTGTAGGTATGTCACAATCTACGGATATAACATTGGTAGGAGGCAGGGACAACGCAGTACCCTTACTCAGCCGTATTTTCTCTCGCTTACCACCCATAGTTTTGATTAAGTCTTTCACGTAAGAGTTATAGTTTATTTGCTGCTTGCCACACCATGTATGCAGGTTCTTGGCAATTATATAGGCCCGTTTGCGGTCTGTTTCGTATCGAATAACAAGGGCACCTTTTGGCACCATGTTGGGTACCACTAACTGATCAGTACCATTACGCAAATCAACCGTGCTTGGTAGCTGTAACATGTTCGCCATATGCTCGTAGATAAACTCATTGAGGGTTTCTTGAGTAGTGCTCCCCATAGCCAGCGTTGTGCGGCGGTTCTCCCGTATAAGGTCTATGGCATATTTGTACAGAGCCTTCATGTTATAGGGGATAAGGCCAATTTCCTGTGCAACCAAACCTCCAACCAACGTAACTGTTACGTCCACAGACCAAAACCGATTCTCTGGGCCTAGCCCAGCACTGGTATCAACCCTACGCATAACTTGTTCGATCATACGCTGTACCCTGTTAGGGTCTTTCATTACATGTTGTATGAACGGAATAATCCCATGACCGTAGTTTTCTGCTAATAGTCTATTGAACGCATCTGTGATCTGTTTGTGCTCGGCGTTGTTTTTAACATCAAACAGTTTAGGTACTTCGCACTCAAGGTTACGTTGCGCCTCGGCCTTAGGGTCAGTCTTATACATACGGATACGTTCCATTATGCTGGTGTTGCCCGTAGTCACTGATAAGAGTTTCCACGGAGCAGCGCGGTGCCGCTCAGTGTTGTTAGTGCCCGTCATCCTGTTGCGCTGCTTGCCATCTGTGATCTGATAGTTCAGGTCACTAAGCTCTTTACCCTCTGCGTTAGTTACTTCATCCATGAGAAGCATAAGGTTGTGGTATACCTCAGCACGGTTCATACGTGAGGCCATAGTGTCTTTCTGGTGGGTGGTAAGCCCCACAGGGTCACCGTAAAAGGATAGCCCTGCATATGCAGATGTTGTTTTGCCATGCCCAGAGTCTTTACTGTACATGTGCAGATTACTGCCGTGGTAGGTTGTCATAGCCATCAAAAGCGACCCGAGAGCACGGCACACTACGAATTGATGCATCTCGAAACCGGGTTTGTCGTAGAAAGCTATTGCCTCCTTCCACTTCTCCATGGTACCCCTAGGTCTTAGATAATCCATCACCCCTGCTGTTGCTGAAGATGCATGGTTAACTAGCACCTTGTCGGGGCGAATATCAAATGGCCCTGAAATAAACTGATTAAAATCTGTACCCACCCAACCAAACATGCGATGTGCGTTCTCAGCCATTGTTGTTACCTGTAGTTGATTGATCCATGTTGTTATGTATTGGAGCAGGGCGTCCATCTTGACTACTGCTACCCCCTGCTTTGATAATTCTTTGCGAAGTTCCTCTTTAGAAGTCACTGAAGCTAGGGGGAGCATGAACTCCTGTACCCCATCCCTAGGCAAATGTAGACGCATGACTACACACTCCCCAGCCTCTACATCTTTCAAACGCTTAACAACGTATAAGTCGTTATGGTATATAGACACGTCCTCGTAGTTATCCCCATCTTCATCGTTGTCCATGTCTGCAATCGATTTCTTCTTGCGTATAAACACGCCTCCTCCCACCCCACGGAAATACGGTTTAGGGTAGACAGGGATTTCATAGGTTATGCTTGGGCCTTCGGGAGCATGTACGTCTACAGCTTCTACTATATTATCTTCTGGGGAAGCCTCAGCTATATACTTACCAAGTTGTATAGGAGATGTTATTTTGTTCCAGTGGGGGCAGTCTTTGCATATGTCGGGGCTGTTGTCGTTGAACACCGCGCAAGTATATGGCCCTTTAATCTCTGATGCCTTACGCTCAGTAGCCTCAAATGAGTACTCAGGGTGGCGTTTAGATATGTTATGTATGCCCTTGTCGGGATCGTCGCAAAACTTAGCAATAGACAATCCTGCACGCCACAAAGGTTCTGAACAGGCTGGCTGATCAGAGATGATTATCTTTAGCTGTTCGCAGCCAGTACCTCGTAATGATTTCTGCACAATCTCTTTGAAGTTATTGCGACTGCTCCCTATAAGAGCCTGCATGGTAGCGTTGGCAACTCCACTTTCTACAGGCAGTGTAGCGAATCCTAGCCCCTCAGGGACATCTACATCTCCCAAGAACGCCTCGAAATCTTCTAGGGATATAGGCTCTGGAAAGGCTTTGTCTATTATTTCTACGGGTAGCTTGGGTGTAGCCTTAAAGTTAGATGTGTTAGGTACACGCAAGACTCTCGCTGGGTCTGCAGGTACTGCGAAGTCGATGGCTAGTTCTTGTATCTGACACACTTTTTTAAACTTAGCTGCTACCCGCATCCAATCAGCAGTTGGTACCTGCTCAGTTAGTAGCCAATATACATGTAGCCCCCTGCCAGAATTGACGATTAGAGGGCGAGGCATAGAGGTTGCAATGCAGAAATCACGTAGGGCTTTTATGCCCTGTGCTTGGGTTGTATATGTATAGCTAGGCCCACAATCTATATCTAAGAAAAAAGACCGTAGCTTGTCGGTGTTGGGCGTAGTTCGATTATCTGGGGTCTTGTACGTAGCTGTTCCAAAGAAGGCATTGAAGCCCTGCTCTTCAAAGGCAGTAGCTGCTGTTACAACTTCATCAATGCTTGGGTATAGCTTCTGTATAACCTTTCCGTTTGGGTGGATTGCTAACGCACAATACCATGCCCCGTCCCCCACTACTTTTTTTAGAAAATCTTTTGTGTTCATGTAGGATACCTGAAAGCTAAAGTCGGCATAGCAGGGGTGCATATGCACCCCGTTCAGTCAAAGAGACCTAGCTATGGGTCGTATTGGGGGTTTTAATCGTCCCAATCGTCGATGATGCTTCCCAGATCATCGCTTTTTACTTCAGGAGGGGTTGCTTTTTTAGAGGCAACCTTAGTTGGTTCTTTTACTTCTTCTACTTCTTCCACTTCTACTACTTCTACTACCGCTGCTACTTCCACTTCTGCTTCTACTCTAGCAGCGCGAGGGGCTGCTGGCTTACTCGTAACTACTTCTTGTTGTGCTGAACTAAATGACATAGTGACCGCAGTACGTGCCTCGGAAGAGTCTTTTAGTTCCAACGCAGTCTCAAGTTCCTCAGCTGTTAAGGGTCGAGTTGCGTTAAAATACAGCTTCGGGACACTGCTGTTCTCATCGAATTTAAGCTGAGTTACTACCGCAATAGATGGCGCTTCGTGGTTGTGTAGGTATCTAGCATATGCTTTCAAAGGCATGTTGCGTCCTTTTGCTTCACCAAAAATACTAGCCGCAGGTATCTGCATACTCCACACCTTGTCCAACCCTTCCTCTTCAATGGCGACAGCTAGCTTCTGGTTAAACCTACATGCCCGTGAATCGCCCTGCCCAGAACCCCTAACATTCATTGCACAGTCTTTGCAGCTTGTGGACATACGCTGATCGGCGGGAACGTCAGGACTAGGTAGGTTGCTCTCTACACTAGATGACCAGCATTTCGGCCCTGCAGTAGCCTCGGCATCGTATTCTCCAGCGTAGTAGGTACGGGAGAGGGGGGCAACATCAAGAATAACAACATTCAGGGTGTCATTGTTACTTACTGCTAACTGCTCACCACCTTGCATTTTTCGGAACTTCATACCTTTAAAACTTATACGGCGTGTACCACCGCCCTCAGCGCCAATAAGGTTCTTATCTGCCTGCAGTAACTGCTTAAACAAATCACTGTTAGCTAGCGGGTTGTTCTCAAACAAAGTTATGTTGCTCATTCTTCTCTCCTAGGCTTAAAGGTCAATATCTAAATTATCTTCTACACTGGTAAACTTGTTCTGGGGTTCCTGCTCCTGAACAACTTCCTTGGGTTCTGACTCTTGGGCTTGCTGTCTATCCATCATCAGAGAGACAATAGCTTTTAAATCAAACCTATACGTGTTCCCTACCTTGATATAAGTACCTGCGGGTATAGCTCCTCGACGTACCCACCCGCGTACCGCTTGAACAGACACTCCAAGTTTCTCGGATACATTGTTGATTGGGACTAAATTTTCTGATTGCATTACTTTTTCCTTACTGTTAGTACATATTCAGAGTCTATGTTGACCCCCATAGGGAGTTCATCTGACTCAGCCAAATTTTTCAACACGCCTTGGGATAGCCGCTTTTCAAACAGTTCAGGCATATCATTATCGCGAACATATTTGTAAATGGATTCCCAATCCTTAGCCCAGTAGCGGGTCTTAACACTGCGGTAGAACAACCCCTCTGCGGTACGCACACTTTCCAACCCTTCGTCTTTGCAGTAGGATAGTAGGGCACGCTTTAGTTTTTCCTGTTTTTCTTCTAGAGCTTTGTCAGCATTTTTAAACTCAGTAGCCAGTTCAGCTCGGGCGTCCTTTATTTTAAGATACACCTTGGTCAGCGTAGCTATCTGAGAACTTCCAGTCCCTGCAGTCTTATTTGTCATACTATAGCCCTCCTTAGTTGCTATATAGTACACGATATTTGTTTTGTTCCACCTAGTCAAGTATTTTATTATATAAATCTATCATCTTTGTGTGGATGTCTATTCTATTGTCAAGCATTGCGTATATATGGCGCTCAACAGGGCTACCCTGCAGCTGCACGACTGTACACTTATGTGTTTGCCCAGCCCTGTGGATACGGGCATTAGCCTGTAGGTAAGTCTCTAGTGAGCTGACTGGCCCCCACCAAACTATGGTATCCGCTGCGGTCAAAGTGACTCCATGTGCAGCTGATTGGGGCTGAATTACCAGCACCCTCGGATCGGTTTCTATTTGGAAACGCTTGAACCTATCTGTCCGTTTAGGGAGGGTAACATCTCCCCTAATAACTTCTGTGGTTATCCCATCCTCGCGTAGCCTATCAGTGAGTAGGTCGATGGCGTGCTTGAAGGGGACAAATACAATAACCTTTTTTGCAGCTTCGTCAATAACTTCTCGCAATACTTTGTACCTATTGCGTATATCAAACTCCAAAGCCTCCCCACTATCCGTATACACTGCCCCACCTGCTATCTGCAGTAGTTTGTTCATGACAATGGCAGCATTAACTGCTGTGATGTCTTCCCCTGCCGCTGAGGTATGCATGTTATTCTTCAGCTCTTTATAGTATTTCTGCTGTTGGGGGGTAAGTACAACTTCTCTATTGACATACACCATCTCAGGGAGATCAAGGCATTCATCTTTCGTGTACCGTATCGCAGGTTGCAATGCTTTGTGGACGGTATCCGCAGAATCTGGCTTAGGTACCCACCGAAATGCAGTTACTTTATACATAACTTTGTCTCGGAAAGCCCCCGCAAACCGTGGCACTCCGCTAGGGTTAACCAATTTAGCTAGGCCGTATGCATCTGCAGGGCTTTGTGCAGCTGGTGTACCTGTCATCATCCACAGCCATGTAGTGGGGGTCACTAGGGCGTTAAGCATTTTCCAACGCTTAGTCTGTGTGTTCTTATAGTGAGTGGCCTCATCAACGATAATAAGATCAAACCCTCCGTTTTTTATAGCGTCCATGACGATCTCAACCCCGTCATAGTTGATGACTACGTAGTCTGCCCCATTCCCTATAATATCTCGGCGTTTAGCGGCTGACCCATAGGCAACATCCACAGTACGGTGCATGGCACAACTGAAAAGATCATCACGCCATGCAGAATCCATGATAGATAGGGGGCATACAACTAAGACCCGCTTGATTATTCCTCGGTTTAGTAAGAAGTCAGAGGCCCATATAGCACTAGCAGTCTTGCCAGTACCCTGCTCCGAAAAACAGAATGCGCGTGTATTCTTGGTGAGGAACGCAGCAGTGTGCCGCTGGTGTTGAAATGGTGGGAACATCCCCGGCCACAGGTACTGACCTTCTATGGGGGATGGGGCATCTATACCTAAGTTGTTCAGGACTTGGACTTCTTCCATACCCCAATGCACAACAACCCCATGTTCTCCTACCTGCTTACTCTTTGGGATAATGTTTACGACTGTTTTAGGGTCGCGAAGTCGCAAAAGCAATGCTTTGTTATCGACAATCTCCAATGTACACTCCTAGTGTTATTTCTTTTTTGGTGCTTTCTTAGCGGGTGAATGCCCATTACGGCTACGATTTTTGCTGGGGGTTTCCAGTTTTACCCCATCTTTGTTCGTGCCACCTTTGCTTATCATCTTCGTGTGACTTATATCTTTGCCTGTGCGGTCTATACCCTTAGCATCCATAGCCCTTCTAGCGCGTTGGCGTTCCATACGACCTTCATGTTCGCCCCGCTCTTTCTGCTTCTGGTATTCATGTTTATAGGGTCTTGGTGACTTTGTGTACGCCATAACAATCTACTCCTTCTCTGCTTGCACACGAAGGTGCTCAGCCTTAGCCACCCTACCAACCCCAGCGTGGAATTCAGGGGCTTCTCGTTTAAGTATTTCCCCCAGATTTCCTATAAAGTCACTGGCTCTATCGTATGCCCCTGCTTCTTTAAACCACTCCACGATTTGTGCTCTTGTAACTGATGTCATATTATTTATTCCCGTTATGTACACACGATGTAACTAGACAGTGTCTGCGGCATAACCCGCTAGGTTGTGAGTTCCATGTGTCGGTGTCGAATGCTGCTTGCATCCGGTTATACTTCTTAACCCATTTGCCCCAAAGACGCATCTCATCATCCTTGCGGGAGTATGCAGCTTTAACGAAGTCTCTAGATACTACAAACACTAAACCTGCTCGGACGTTCTGTATCTCAGGGTAGTGCTTAAACAGAGCAAGGGCCATAAGCTCTAACTGCCCTGTATCCGCATACCGTGCAGACTTGCTGGTCTTATAGTCGAGAACATCTGCCACCTCCCCATTAAGGATAGCTAGGTCAATTACCCCACGCCACCACACATCCTTGGCGAAGAAGTCGCAGGGTTCTAAGCTCTCGGTCAACCCCATACGAAGTTCACATAGCTTGTCCCCCTTACGGGCATTGAGCGAATCTAGCGCAGGTTTAGCGTATAAAAACCTATTCTCCAGTGGTTTGTTATCACGAATGTACTCTTCAGCGGCGGTGTGAAACGCTGTTCCGTAGCTCATCGCATCTGTTTCAGGCTCTGTATAGTCTTTAACCACTTTCAAATGGTAGAACTGTTTCGGGCATGTTTCAAATGCTTTGATTCTACTGTACGACCACGCAGGTTTGCTCATGTTAAAGTTGCATCCGTTAAAGGTTATCTCAAGACCTCATTAAAGCCCTGTTGAACTTCTCCCGCATATGATTAATCTTAAAATCATTAATAGCGGAAGCTAAGTTTTTCTCATCCTCGCAAGTAAAAGTAAGCCTATAGGGGGCCACAAGGTGTCCATGGTTCACATCAATAGCGTATCCAGTTTGACCGTCAGTCAGAACCCCTCTACCTGAATTAGGAAAGGTGAAGTCGTAGGGACGTGCCTGTAGTGCCGTAACAAAGCAAGTGGTCATCTCCTTGCTTAGCAGGGCTTCTGTGTCTACCCCTACGGTTATGGCTTCCATTCTGTTACTTCTCCATAAGACTTGCCAACATTTATCTCACAGTCCAGCGTTAAGCCTTCAGCCCAATCTGGAGTCCAGCGCATCTGTTCTGCCACGAACACACCTGCTTCATAAATCTCAGAGTCAGGAACAACTAACGGTAGTGAGTCATGCACTGTCATCTTCACGGGATACCGCTTGTTGATACGTAACATCTGTTCAGCAATTATGCATCGAGCTATTGCTTGGCAGACATTCTCTACTACCTTGCCCCCATAGATTTTCGTTCTGCCTCTACGGGTTTTATAGCTGTACTGTGGCCCAAACTCAGTATCCGTGTACTGTAGATCATCGTACCGCATAAATAGTTTAGATGGTAGTTCAATAGCATAGAGCTTTGGGTGTATGGTTAGTACACCTTCCCGACCTAAGGTACTAGGTGCCTCGTTGATCATATTAGCCAACATATTACTCGCTTCTCGCCACAGGTTTTTAACCTTGTCATTAGCTTTTCGGTAAACGTCTATGATCCTTCGACACTCTGCGGCTTCAAGATACACGCCCATTGAAGCCAGTTGTTCTTTAAACCTCTCTGCTCCCATACCATACCCACAGCCAAGCACAGTTTGCTTGCCGATAAATCTTTCACTGCCAATAACATCTTCTACGGGCTTGTCGTAAATACTTGAAGCCATGATGGAGTAGACATCTAAGTGGTTTGCAAAAGCCTCAGTTATGTTGTCCTGCCCTGCCAGCCATGCAAGTACTCGGGCTTCAATCTGAGATGAGTCGGGGTCAAGCACGCTGTAACCCTCAGGTGCAACGATGCAACTCTTCAACTGCTTCCCGTCTTTACCTCGGCTTGGTAGGTTCTGTAGGTTTATCTTATCCTCACCAGACCAACGTCCGGTATGCGCCCCATAATATCTTATAGGGATAGGTAGTTTACCCCGCTTAGAAATGCCGATAAATCGCTCAGTTCTCGATTCCTCTAGGGTACTCTTGTTACCAACACGGGCCTCAGCCAGTAGCTGTACATCTAGATCCTCATGGGCTAGCAGTGCCTTGAACCCTTCATCAGACTTGGCGAAGGCAAAGGTCTGCTTACCTGTTGTCTTACTGGTTTTCATAGGAGGTGCCACACCTGCAGCCTGTAGTAGCTCCGCAAACTTGGCATTGCTCATCAACAGTTTTTTATCTACCCCCACGCTCAGCAGTAGTTCCTCCTTGCGCTGCTTAACAAAAGCCAAGTGTCCTTCTAGCCGTATAAGGTCAAGCTCAAACACAGGCTCAAGGAACATCCGTAGGGTGGCATCAATGATCTTCAGCTCCTGTCGGGGATACCCAAGGCCCATAAGCATGAACAGCTCATAGCAAATCTCTGTGTCATTGATACAGTAGTCCCCATAGGCAGCTAGCTCCTCGGCAGTGAAGTCGGTACGCCGCTTGCCTAATGCCCTGACCACCTCATCACCTTTCTCCCCAATATTGTAGCGTTCAGCCAGAGCTTTCAGACTACCCCCTGCCTCAACGCCATGTATGGAACGAGCCATGGATAGTGTGTCAGCCCACACCTTAGCATTTATACCAAAGTGCCACGCGAGGATAGCCCCATCAAACTTGGTGTTGTGTGCCAGCACCATGGAGTTCTCCCAATCGAACTGAGCAAGGAAGTCTGCCAGCTCTTCATGATCCCCACTAGCCCACTCAGTAACACCATCGTTCACTTTTATACCCACGCCGATCACCTCAAAACGTGGGTCACGGACGTACTCCTCCGTGGTCATTGTCTTAAAACCAAAATCATTGCTGTAATAAGACTCAAAGTCTAATGTAATTAAATCCATATTCCCTCCTAACTCCTTGTTATAGGCAGTGCCCTAGGATACTCCCTAAAGGGCAGACTATGTGTGTGATGACTACCACTATCAGTACCTGTGTGTTACTAACTATGGATAAGTCCATCTCTAATTGATTCATGTTCATCCCATTCAACCTCCAAGCAGCTGAAGTAATCAGGCATTGAGTACCACCCTAGCGCATCGAACGCTTTGGTCACCCACTCATCCTCATCAAAGTCAGCTGGTGATTCAAAGTCCAAATGCTGCACTGCATCAGCTATCCACTGACTAAACTCGGGATGGTATGTCTCCATGTTAACCCCCCGAACACTCACTATTCTCATAATAACTACACCTCTACCTTAGATATTAACTTGTTTAAGTACCACTGGGCCTTGTGTAAGTCCTCCAATGGCTTGGCCTTTCGCTCGTAACGCCACAAGTATTTCATGCACGCTCCCTTGCAGTACCCCCTGAACGCCTCCGGTGTCATCGATGCTTCTATACCATCAATACACTCGACATCCCCTGCGGTGTAATGCTTGGGCGAATTCACCATGCTATCGACCGGCGGCTCCATGTCATACTTATCTACATAAGGTGCTACCGCAGGGAAGTCTCTTCTTAACCGCTCCCAATCCTCGGGTGTTGCTTTGTCAATGCTCATAATGTGTTTCCTCCTTCTCCGTTGTGATAAGAGTTAGCCCGTTCGCGAAACTTGAATAAAGCATTGTGCTCGGGGTACTCACTAACAAACTTCCTCGCGTAATGTGAAATCCAGCCATCATCTACCTTGAATTGCTTTTGTTTTTCTTCGAGCATAGTCTCCCACCTGATCCGGTGGAAAATGTTTTTGGCTGAGTAATACGACCTACGGCTTGCAACCTGTAGAGCGAACTTAACAAACAGGTCATATATATCTGGGTTTTTTTCATCGTGCAAATTAAAATTTTCTTGTGTCCATTTACCGTTCATAATGTGTTTCCTCTAGTAAGTGTTTGATAGCGTTCATGTTATCTTCATTAACCACAGCCTGAATACCACCAGCCTTGGCAATGTCATTGAGGTTCCTTTCCTGCAGTACAGTAGTCTTACCCTTACCTGCCTTGCACTCAATACCAAAGAACCTACCTTTGTAGCACCCTACTATATCTGGCACTCCACTCTTACCGTAGCCGCCTGTGGCTGGGAAGAAGTAGTAGCACCCTAGTGCTTTTAGCTGCTCGACTACCCTCTTCTTTACCTTACCCTCTGGGGTCATTGCCATCTAAAGGTCTCCCGTTTGTTTCAACCCGTGTCAGGTCGTAAGCCTTAACTGCCGCTAGGTCTTCGGGCTTGACCCAAAGGATAACCTTCTGCAACTTCAGCTGATAAAGCACCCTAGTGTCGGGCCTTACCTCTTTCGGGTTGAAAGCCTTGTTGTTCACGATCATCGACACAGCTCTTTGACTAGTGTTGTACTTCTTTGCTAGCTCAAACTGTCGGATGTTACTGTTTTGATACTCTTCTCGTATTAACTCCGCCGTTCTAAAGTTCATACTGTCCCTCCAATGTACATATCCAGCATTAGGTCTGTGACCTCCGTTAAGCGCACGGTAAGAGCACTAGCAGGAACCACCCCTAATAAGCGATTGGTATTGATCAGGGTCGCCAATACCCCAGCCTCTTCAATTAATGACTGCATTCTACTCATACTGTCCCTCCAATTTAAGTTTCTTGTCCCATAGCTGCCTTGCTAAGGCCATACGTGGCACGTGGTTCTCGAACATCTGCCGTGCATCGTTGACCATCGCACCCTTACTCTTAGCAATTCCAGCCTTAGCTAGATACTTCGCAGCCTTCAGCCTGTTTGCACTGATGTTTCCGCAGATCTGGCCGCAGTTCTTGTTAGCATTTGATCTGGCTTGGAACTCAGCACCGCAATTTTGACAGACTTTAATCAAAATACTCTTCCTCCGTTATTTCAGCGAAACATGCGTTACCCAAGACCCGCATACCTACGTTACTTACATACTGACCTATCTCACACATGCTCAGCACTGCGAGTTTGGCTACCAATTCTTCAGGCACCTCGCCCTCAACGTAAGTGTGTGGTACTGGAGTCCCTACCCAAGTGCCCAGTGAGTTGTAATCCCCATGTATCTCAGTACCATGGCCATTGGTCTGCACATGACAGGTTGATATAATAGTCTCCCCACTTGGCGTGGCGACAGCCTGTGCGAACAAGAAGTTCTTCCTTGCCTTCTTGAGTACTATTAGCTCATCGAACTTTGCGATTAGTGCAGCAACCTTACTGTTGAGGTCTGGCTCTGAGAACTGATGCCCCCGCATATTAAGCCACCGCATCTCGGCCATGATAGGGGACGTAGTCAGCTTGTCCATATGAAACCGCGTACCAAACACCGCTGTTGTTGTCTCCTCTACTTCTTTATCCAAAGCCCAGTACCTACCATTTATTTCATTAGATAGTTTCGGTAAGAATTCGGAAGCACACTCAGACACACTAAACCGCCTGAAGAAGCGACAGGCTAAACTAAGGGCTTTGGCTATGTTTTGAGTACTCTTCATGTTGTACCTATAGTCTGCCTCTAAATACCGCTCGTTGCTTACGTGCCTAGAGATCACCCCATACTTGTAGCGTTCGCTAGATGGTCTTTCATCTGTAAAATCCCCGTATAGGATTTGGCCCATACAAAAGGTGTCCCCTTCCACGTAGACAAACAAGTTTGAGCTGCTTGCCCCGTGTAAACCAAATTTAGTTCCCGTCATTTTTGAAGCCAGTGCTCTGGCAAACACCAACAGTTCAGCAGGGTGACGGACAAGAAGGGGATCAGTGACTTGGGGGTCAATGTCTACCTCAATCAATTCGCTAGTTAACTGGCCTTCTACGTGCATTACATATCTCCTGATTTAATGTGTATTACTGTGCCTGTATCGGGCACAGCTCTCTTGTTATCTAATATTGTCCATAGCACAGGGCAAGTCCAACTACCCCAGCTACCCGCTAGATACCCATCTGTTAACACAATACACGCTTGGGGGTTGATACCCTTCTTATCCATGTACTCTGAGACACAGTTGACATCTGTACCCCCACCACCTATGGGCTTGGTAGACTTAACTAACTGATCCAGTTCATGCGCGGCATATGACTCATCACCTGCTACCTCATGGCCCCAGTATAGTAAGCGCACACTATCGGGGTGTACCGCATCACATATAGCCTTGACCTCTGACAGGAAGGCAGTCAAGTCAGCCCGAGCTATAGAGCCTGACGTATCAATGGCTATGACTAGCTCACCCACCTGCTCACTCACACCTGATGGCATGTAGACACCCTGACTCATAAACCGGCGGTTAGGCCGTGCCCAAGTCGAGTAGTCATTCCCCGCACATGTCGTTGATATAAACTCGCGCAGTACCTCACGCCAATCAACCTGCGGCTGTAGTAGCTCCTCTAGGTCAAGGTCTTCCGTAGCACCTACCTTACTCGCAGTCATGGAACCCGCACGGATAGCAGCATCTACCTCACGACTTAACTCCCGCTGCTCCTCATCGGATAACGCTTGAGCACCTTCCCAATCATGCTCATCCATCCCACCTGAATCATCATCCTCATCCTCATCTTTGTCCTTGTGTATCAGGTTGAACACCTGCGCCGTACCCATATGCCGGTACTGCTCATCTAGTAACCCACCCTTGGGCATGATAGCGAAGCCATCGCACTTGTTATCGTCATAGATCTTGATGTTGTTGACGA
>Ga0208795_1000538_pt1 | contig 18279 bp, 22 predicted proteins | sample CB_VirMetaG_6_FD_184541 | JGI IMG/M metagenome (GOLD analysis project Ga0208795, IMG submission 184541) | Freshwater to marine saline gradient viral communities from Chesapeake Bay - CB_1508_2 Viral MetaG (SPAdes) (version 4) | ecosystem: Environmental > Aquatic > Marine > Coastal | place: USA... | reverse complement strand
CTCGCACCGGCGACCGAGGGACTAGATGCAAAAAGGATTGTTGATATGTTGCGCGTATTCATTGTGGCTGGCGTTGTGTTGGTAATCACCGTGCCGGCGGCTATTGTCGCCACTCGTGTCACGCGGGCACGGCTTCCGTTCGTTACGGGCCCTGGATGGGTTCACTACGATGGCCCTTACCAGTTCGGGGATGCTGCGAGCCGCAAGGCATACCGCGACAACGTGCAGGGGGTCCACATCAGCTGCGACGGTGGGCGCACAATCTCTGACCCAGCGGTCGGCGATCCGCAGGGCGAGTACAGTTGGGGTCCAGGGCAATAGCCGCATGGTCATCATAGCGGCACCATTCTATTAAGCGCTTCGCGTCTCCGCTTGCAGTTGCAGTTCTTCCATCTGCGTGCGATATGCGTGGCGATTCCGGCTTTGTGTAGCAGCAGCTCCACTACGTCGCCCAGCCCGGCAATCGGGCCTCTATCCGTATATCCGCACACGCAATGCACCGGCATTGCCACCTCGGTCAGCCGTATTGATAGCCCGCACGCGCGGCATTTCCACTTTGTCATACGGCACCATTGCAGGTTACTGTCGCCGGCCAGTCGCAATACGGCAACGGTGACGGACTTGAAATGGCCGATTGCGTTAGCGTCACGCCAGAAAATTCAGACATGCAATCCATCGGGTCGGATGATCCCGTGCGGTACGTGTAGACAACCACAGAAAATGGAGTGCCGACAGTAGTTGTAGACCTGACGACAAACTGCAAGCCCTCGTCTCCAGCGTCGTCGTTTATTAACGCCCGAAACTGCAATGCGCCGCCGCTTGCGGTAGTGCAATCAATCGCCAATACGTTCTCTGTGTACTCGCAGTCGGAAAGCAGCTCTACGATCCACGTACCGTTTGCGTCCGTGCAGTCATCTGACACTCCAAACGGACCGTTGCATTGCGTGGGAGTAAAGTTCCCGACGCCCGCTACTGCAAACGATAGATAACGCGGCGCAATGTCGTCTATGCAATCGTCCGTGCATTCGGCTGTCTCAAATGTCGGCCCACAACAGCACGGCCACCACCCCATCCCCAGGATAATCACGCTCGCGACAATCAGCACCGCCCACGTTTCATCCATTACGGGCACTCCATCTGATAGACGTGCCACGAATCATCCGCGACCCGATACTCCGCTTTTCCGTGGTCGCCGCTGTCGCCCTCGAACACATACGTTCCGCCGGTGTGGGTCGCCAGATTCTTAACCGTGATAGTGCTCGTTGGTGCGGTGTTCGTCCAGCTTGCCGTAACCACTGTCACCGCCGCCGTTGCATCGGTCGTTGCCAGCGTCCCGTCCAGCGTAAATTCAATCCATTGGTTGGCAGCCGGCATACCAAGCAGCACGGCGCACAGTAGCTCGCCAGTCCCCGTCGGCTTGTAGACTATCTGAGCGGTCCCGCCGAACGCCGACTGCAACACCGCCTCGCCCGCCTTAACCCTCGCGTACTTGTGCCCCTCATCCGTCACGTTGACCCACGCCCGCACTACCCCCGCAATCTGTAGCTCGTCAATCGCCCCATCGCGAATCGGCCGCCGTGTGATGCCGTAGACTCGCCCGTCCGCTTCCGGCTCAACGCCGATGAACCACAGCGCCCCAGCTTCCAAGTCATCCAGTAGTGGGCTCGAACTGATTTCGAGAACTTCCCCGAATCGCCGGTCGGCCCCACTATCGTTCCGCACCTTGATCGAGGTATGGCTTATCGGCGAACGCTCACCACGCCCGCCGGTTCCAAGTCGCCGCCGCTGTTCGTAGTCGTTCGCCGCATCGACAACGCTATTCCATGTCGATGCCTTGATGCGTAACGGGTCGCCGGGTTGTGCCTTATCGTCAGCCACGCGCGGGGCCTTCCATTGAGGCTCGCGGGTCTTCGGTGTCCAGCCACGCGACCAACTTTCCGGCCCGCTCCAGTTCGTCACGCAACGCCAATGCCTGCCGCCGTGATAGCGGGGCGTTGTCGAACGTGTAGGACTGGTCGCTTCCGTTGATACGCCCGATGACGGTGATTGTCATAGCTTAGCCCTTGATGTCACAGCACAAGCTGACACGGCCGATAAGAGCCTTAACCGCCGTGCCGGTCGCCGCGTCCGTAACCGTGACGGTCAGCCGCACGTCAAGCCAGTCGCCAGCGGATAGCCCCGACGCGGTAATCGTGAAGTCCTTATCGGCAAGCGTGACGCTATTGATGCTGGTCGCCGATGTCGCGCAGAGATCCGACCCGATGCCCGCCTCGCTGTTGGATTCGTAGCACTCTACATCAAGCGTCGCCGATGTGTCCGCGACGGTAGTCAGCATCCCGGCATGACACCGGATCACCACCGTTTCGCCGTCCACGTATTCGGGTGGAAGCTGAACAGCGAAACGGGCGTAGCTGGTCGTTGCTCCGGCCGCTTTCAGGTCTTCGGTTTGGATGCTGGGGCTTGCACTTCCAAACGTGCCGCCAACGAGTCCAAGGTCATCGGTCAATGGCGTTCCTGGTAGCGGAGTCTGGTAGGCGTTCCACACCTTGAACGCTTCCCAGGGCACCATGTAATCCGCCAGGGTTTCCTGCTCCAGCTTGGACCGCGTGATTGCCGCCGTTGCGGATACGCTATCGTTCGTGACCGCGTTTGACGGTAGTGACATGCTTCCGACTGCGACGTTGCCCGTCACCAGAAGGTCGCCTTCAATTCTGTTCGGCATGTTATGCTCCGAAGCCAAGCGCGGCTGCTAGGTTGATTGGTTCGTAGATTCTTTCCACATAGACCCACTTCGGGCGCTTGCCAGGTTGCCCGTTGTCCACGAAGTCCTCGTAGGCAATCCAAGAGTATTCCCAGCCCTTTTTGTTGGCCACGATGATGTCGCCGACGGCCAGGTTATTGACCGACTCTTGGCACGCGAACTGATAGGTAACGCTGGTCTCGGTTTCCTCACCTTCCGCGCCGGTGCAACCGAGAAACAGTACCTCTCCCGGCCCGAACGTCAGGAACGGCGCAGAGTTGAATTTGCCGGTCCACCGGGCAAGGTTCTTAATCTGTGCCAGCGTTATGATGCCGGTCGGGTGCTTGTAGCTGACGGTCAGCTTAAGTGATGGTATCACCGCGTCGGTGCCGTCCACCGCATCGCCATGAACGCCTATCGCTCCGCCCTGGTCGATTGGTGCCGGCTCGCCGGGTCGTGCGAACTTGGCGACGGTTTCCTTGCTGTTCGTGATGTGCACCGTTCCGCCGGTCGTGTCGAAGCTCAGCGAATACTGCCCGGCTTCCTTCTTTCGCGGAGCATACGGAACGGTGATCGTGTAGGCCGCGTGGCCCAACTTCGACAGTTGCACATCCTGCCGGTACAGCGTCCCGCGTTCGTCCGTGATGTAGGCAGGAGTATTGGCGACTGCGTACACGCGCGCGGCTGATTCGTCCGCGTAGCCCGTCAGCTTATATTCGCGGGATTCCGCCGGTGGGCTGACGTTTCCGCTGCGGCTGTTGCGCGTTTCGATGAAACTCATTGGAAGGCCGCCAATCCCGTTTTCTTGAGTTCGGCAAGCATCATTTCGTCAAGCTGGATTAGTTCATCGTTCTGCACGACAGCCTTCTCCGCTGCCTTGGCCGCACGCTCTTGCGGTCCACCTGATTGCCCAAGCAGACCGAGTGCCGCCGCAGAGAATGAACCGGCAACACCGGACACGATACCGCCTGCGCCCGCTCCAGCACCACCAGCACCGCCGATCCCGCCAGCCGCCGCGTCTGCCGCCGCTTTGTCTTGCATCGCCATAGCCGCAGCGTCCGCCCTGTCCTTTACGAGCTGTCGCAGGGCATCCATGCGGGCTTGGTCTGCCGCGCGGTCTGCCTGTCGCTTTGCTTCTGCCTCTGGGTCTAGAAGGTTATCCAGACCAGCCCTCTTTTGCTTGCGCTCTTCTTCTGCGGTGTCCTTGAAGTCCTGCGCGGCTTGCTCTATTCCGTTTTGTACCTCCTCGAGCCCTTGGTTCATCAGGTCCAGCGACATATTGGCTGACCCTGCGGCACCAGCGCCAGATATCGGGGCACCGGCATTTCCGAACGGGTCTAGACCGCCAAGTGCCAATCCTCGAATGGCCGCCTGCGCATTTGGGGATAGTGCATCCCACGCCTCGCCGCCGTAATCAATCATCTGCTGCAACATGGGCGTGACGGCTTTAATGATATCCGCCATCGTCCCGGTGATTTCAGTCCCAAGGTCTACGAAATAGTCAATAATTGAATCCGTGACAGACAATGCAGCTGCATCAAGTGCTTGAAATGCTGCATCCCACGCCCCTTGCACGTTGCCGTCGATAAAGAGGTTTCCGATGGCGTTTACTATCTGCCCAGCGTATCCACCAAACACATCGCCTAACGCCTCTAGTCCCTGTCGCGCGGCTATCTTGAGTCCGAGCAATGCAATCTCGCCAGCGGTCTCAAGGTCTCCGGCCATCAGCGCGTCACCGATGCCGCCGATCGTTGTCTTGGCCGTTTCGAGAATGCCGGAGAATCCAGTTTGAAATGCCGCAACCGCCTTCCGCCCGCTGTCGGTGTACATCGCCCACGCCGTCACGCCAGCGCCGAGTGCGATTGTCAGCAGACCGAGCGGGGATAGTGCGAAGCCGATTGCAGTTCCGATAGTGGCCATGATGGTTGCCGCGCCAGACAATGCGAACCCAATGCCGGAAAGTGCTGTCCCGGTCACTACGGCAACTCCGCTCACTACGCCCAGTGCCACAACTGCGGTTTTCACACCCTGAACAAGCCTGGCGTTTTTGGCAATAAACGTGGTCAGCGTCCCCGATAGGCTTGTGAACATATCTGCGGTCTTTGCCACGTCCGGCGCTAACGCTTCACCTATCGCAATCGCCACGCCTTCAATCGCCGAGCCGAGCTTGCGGAACCCGCCGCCGATCCCCGCATCCATTTCGTCGGCTGTTTTCTTGGCGGTTCCTGCCGCTGCCGCCAGCTCCTTGCGAAGTTCGCGAACCGAACCGATATTGCCCGCTAGTGACTGGGCACCCGTGATGCCAAGCAGTCCAAATGCCTCGTTGAACTTGCTGGACTTCTCCGCGCTGCCGAGCCCCGCTGTCGCCGCTCCGATTTCTTCCATTACATCCACCAGCGGGCGAGCGTTGCCTGCCGCGTCGGTGAAGGTCACTCCGAAAATCTTGTTGAGCTTTTGAGCTTCAGCGCCCGTTAGTGTAAGTAGCCGCCGGACAGCGGTGCCCGCATTGCTGCCCTGAATGCCCACATTGCCAAGCGCTCCGAGAATCGCAAGTGTGTCTTCAATCGACATGCCGAAGCTTGCCGCAGTCGGGCCTACATAGCTCAATGCCTCTCCAAGCTGTTCAACGGTGTTAAACGACTTGTTGGCCGCAACGGTCAGGGCGTCCGACACTCGCGCAGCGTCGCTCGCCCCCATGTTGAACTGGCGTAAACTAGCCGCCATGATGCCGGCAGCCTGTGCTGCCTCGGTTCCCGTCGCCCGCGACAAGCTTAACACGGATTCCGTCATGCCATTGATTTGCGTAGCGTTGAATCCTGCGCGGCCCAATTCCGTCATTAAGTCCGCGACATTGCCAGCGGTGAAGCTGGTCGTCCGGCCAAGCTCCTTAGCTGTGTCGGTCAGCATTGCGAAGTCTGCCGCCGATGCGCCGGTTACGGCACGCACTGCCCGCACCTTATCGTCAAAGTTCGCGAACACTTTGACTGCCGCTGCCACTGGTGCCAGCATCGCCGCCGATGCCATAACTCCAGTGCGCCCGGCTTGTGCAATCCCCTGCCCCCACGACTTGAGCTTGGCACCCGCAGAATTGAGCCCGCGCGTCAGCATGTTGTCCTTAACGAACAACTCGACATACGCTCTCCCGGCTTTGACATCGCTACGACTAGCCACGGACAAGCCTCCCGTGTATCGCCGGGTCGTATGGCTCGTCTTGCCCCTTCCCGTCGCCGCTTGGAGACAGCACACCGCGTTGCAGGAACTGCCCCACGTCGCCCTCGGTCATCTTGCCAAGACACCAAACCAAGCCTGCCTGCGCAACCACTAGCTCCCGCTGAGAGCGGATCTTGCCTTGCGCCATGCGAAACAGGGTTGCCATTGTCTTGCCTTCGATGTCGAGCCCGACGATACCAGCGAGCTGTTCGCAATAGGCTACGATCCCTTCGACCGTAGGCGTGCTAGGATTTGGTTGAAGTCCTCCATCGCCGCCGCTATCACCGCCTCGTCCCCCACCGCTTCCAGTGCTTCCCTCTGCCGCCGCGCAATTTCGGTGCCCTGCCGAGAGAGGGAGCGCAGCATCGACCTCTTCGGGGCTGGGGAAAAATTTGCGACGGTTTCCCACAGGGCGCTGGCCGCACGTTCCATCGCATCGCCGCAGAATGCTTCCGCGAAGTCTTCGGCCGTTACGCCGCGCGCCTCAGCTTGCTTCCGGCTCAGAGTCCAGATCACCTCGTAGAGAATCCCAGGGTCGCTCGATAGCGTCTCCCAGGCTGTGCCCGCTTTCAGCGATACGTCCGCCAAGTTCATCCCGTGGCGTTTCTTCACTTCCAGTAATGTCGGGCAGTCGATCTTTATTGACCACTCCGCCCCCGCTTCGTCGGTCCAGTCCATCGTGCTCCCCTTCAATCTTGCCCAACACATGCTCGCCGCGGGTGGTCAGGAACCCGTCCACGTCAAGCGTCCCTTCGGCAATCAACTTTCGGCGCAGATACTCGGCACGGAGCGGTTGTACGCCCGCAGGTGTGTCGCCAGTTGCCGCCGCCGTGATGAACCGCCGTTCGTCGTCTTTCATGTTCCATCCTATGGCGTGCTGTCATACGCGGCTGCAATCTTCACCACGCGGGCCGCATCGGTCCCGGCTTGGCTCGCCTTGATGCTCACAATCGGGTTGCCGGTCAAGGCGTTGGTGTCGCCAGCCGCCAGGTCATAGATTCGCGGAACGCCAGCCACCAGATCCAACTCCAGGATCGTGCTCCCGCCGCTGTCCTGCATGTCGAGGTGCGCGGCGGTCGTATCGGTGGAACTTGATGGGACCAGCTCGATAGCCACAATGGAAGCGTTGTCGCCGTCGATGTTGCATGTAACGGCCTGCTGGGGCACAACCGTTACGGCCGTATCTTGTGCCGGCAGGTCGTCACCGCTGCCAGTGTCAATAGGCACGGCAGTTCCGCTGACGGTTCCAACCGTCACGCCGTATTGCACGCCCCCGCTCCAGTACACGTCCACGGTGTTGCCGGTGGCGATCGTGTGTGCGCCACTGGCCATCGTGATCGTGCCAGTGTCCGCGTCGGTTCGCGTCGTCAGCGTGCCGGACTGGGCCACGACTAGCGACGGACTGGCAGTAACTTCCCCATCGGTGGAGAAGGCGCGAGTCCGGTTGATATTGATGCTGCCGATCTGGACGACGGCGCTGTATGTCGATGTTGCCACTGGTCGGCCCCTTTAAGCTACGGTTACGGTTCGCGTTTCTTCGGTCGCTGTTAGACCGATGGCGTAGGTCTGCTTGTCTCGGAGCGGTTGCCCGTTCTCAAACGAGCTGATATAGAAGTCGGCATCGACCACAGTCGTGCCGCTTCCCTTGCTCACAATCTTGAACGCCATCGCCGTGCCCGCCGCAATGTTGGCCCGGCAGGTTGCCAGGAATGCGTTTGAGTCCTGCACCAGCACGTCAAACGAGATTTCATGCGTGATGCCAGCGGGCTTGTTCGAGTTCGTGAAACTGGCCCGCGAGTTGATTTCCACCATGTCGGGGCTCATCGTCCACCGCACATCGCGGGCGATTGTCAACTCCGTGCCTGCCGTGCTTCCAGCCGTTCCGTAGTATAGCTCGGCTTCGTAGCCCATCAAAACTGCCATCTGCTTATCCTTTCACGTTAGGAAGCGTGCCTCGATTGACGCGCCGCCAATTGCTAGTTTCGGCTGCCTGTTCTCATTTCGCCTTTTGACACCAGCGAAAGCTCTACTTCCGTTTCCCCGACAAAACGCATCTTATCGACTACCATTGCCGCCGGCCCTGCGGTTCCGCTATTGACCATAAGTGTCATCCCGATGAGTGCCTCTTCGCTTACCTTGCCATTACAGCACTCGCTGAGCGAGCTTTTGTCGCATGTCAATACTAGGTGCATGGCTATTGTCCTATTGCCCCTGACCAACTTGAACCGAACCGGTACAGGTTCCTGTCCATTGCCGGCCCCATAAACGGCCGCTGCGGATACTTCGCGCCCATGTACTCGCCGCCGTGTTCGTGGGCTGACATCGACTCGCCATAGCCGCTTTTGGTTGGCCCGATGACAACCGTCTCTTGCGATGCCGCGAACGCGATGCCCTTCCGCACGAATCCCTTGTTAATGTGATAGAACGGCGGGGTTCCGGCTGGTGACGCCCTGAACCGCTTCACAGTGTCCGACTTCCGACCAGCCCGCCGCCGCTTCTGGAATCGTGGCTTCTTTCCGCCGTACAGTATTGAGGCGATTGCATCCCGCCGAATGGACGCGCCAGCATGACCGAACGACTTGAACTTCGCTTTTTTTACGGCGGAAGACTGCGGCCCCACCGCTGCCAGGAAATTCTGGGTCGTTGTTACGCTGTAGCCGATCATTGCGTTTTGCAGACCTCGTATGTCACCCGCACGACGCCCGTAAACTGCCCAAGTGTTCTCAGCATGTCCCGCGAGTAGCTCGCCCGTATATCCGTCGCCTGCCAGGTAGCGGCGGTGTATGTGCTCAGCCGCCGCCCTGCGTTGTCCGCGTCGGTAAAGTATTCGTGAAACTGCTCCACCAACTCAATCAGGTCGTCCACTTCGGCCACCGACACGCGACCGGAATACTGCTCGCGTTCCTCGTGGCTGAATCGGTATCGCACGCCGATGTCAACCTCGCATGAGTATTGCAACTCACCGCGTGCCGCCAGTTGGGTATCCGCCACCCGAACCGGCACAACGTCCACATGCAGCAGGCCCGCGTCGGTTAGTTCCTCGTCCCAGTCGGCATAGGACCGTTCCGGCGCGATGGTCCGCACAAACGACCCAAGTGCCAACTCATCCTTGACGGCTTCCGCAACTGTCACCAGCACGCTCGCCATCATCGCACCCGCTTGCTATGGACAATCGTCCGAATCCCGTTCGCGTCCGCTGGTAATGCCGCTGGGTCATCCCCTAACGGCAGCACCTCGTAACGCTGCTGGCTCGCACCCGTCCCGATGGCGATATAGTCGCCCGGGCGCGGCACAAACGCGGAGCCGTTTAACAGCAGGTCTGCCGTAGTAAAGCTCCAATCGTGCATCTGGACGTTGGTCGCGAACCCGCTTTCCTCGATGACCTGATAATTTCGGAGTAGCCTGGTGCCGGTCAGCGCGACGGAGTGCTGGTTGCGGTAGTACACCACCGCAGTTCCAGCATTGTCCGTCAGTTGTCCGGCGAGCCAGGTTGACCCGTCCGCTATCAGGTTCGCCATTAGCTGGACCGCTCCTCAGTGACAATCGCACCAAGCCGCATCACGGTGACATTGCCGGGACTGTCATTGCTGGTCTTCTCCATGTGGGCCAACAGCTTGAGCGGTCCCGTGGCGTTGTTCAACTTGAACACGCTGGACGGAAGCACGTTGACGCCGTTGATATACATTTGGATGTCATCGTTCGTGCCATCCAGCACCCATTGCACCAGGAACGGCGTCCCGACCACAAAGTCAACCGTCGTATCGGTGGCGGCAACCTCGGTGGTTCCGTCGTCCGACTCCGCGTTGATATTCAGGCTCGCCCCGTCGATGTGGGCAAACAGGCTTTCCGTGATACTGTCGGCGTCGGTCGCGTGGCTGGCGTTTGCCAGTCCGACATTGAAGTCAAACGCGGCATCGTCGCCGTTCAGGTTCACGCACACCAGCGCCTCGACCAGAGCCGGGGCCGAGGGTGAGATTCCGTAGTTGCTCAGGGCATCAAGCTTCTGGGCTTCGGCGGTCACGTCGAACAGCATCGACACGCCTTCCTTGTGCCCGATGACATGGGGCCAGCCGGCGGTCGATACCGGAACGCTCCAGAATCCGTCGCCAAGGCTCACCGTGTATTTCTGGTCCACGTTGATGGCGACGTTGACGGTCGTCGCAGCCGAGGCCGCCGTGTCCTGCACGACTCCGAGATAGAAGTCCCGGTCGCCGCCGTACAGCAGACTTGCCGCGTTCGCGCTATGGTCCCAGTAGACCCGCGACCCCTTGGGCATGACCATGCTGGCGGTTTTCGTCACCTGCACGATACCTTCCACCTGAACGGCTCCAAGCACACCGGCCGCGATCGCCGTCGGTGCGTAAGCCGCCCGCCCGTCCGGTAGCTGGATGACCTGACCGGCGGTAATGGCCGCCGTCGGAATCCAGTCAATCGAGCATCCGTCCTGCAAAAGATTGGCTTCGGCCATCGTTATCGTCCCTTCTTAATGGGTTGCTGGTTCTCGCGGGCCTTGGCCGGTGCCGGTTCCGCTTTGGGTTTGTTGGGTTCGTCTTGCATTTCGGAAGCCGCCTTCTGCGGCTCCGGTGGCTTGTCTCGTTCGAGCACCACGCACAGTCCGGCGGCTTCCAGCCTATCGCCTTCCGCCGCTGAAACCTCGCATTCGCTTCCCTCAGTCAGTCCGGCAAGTCGCTGCCAGTCGCGCCCAAGGTTCCGCGTCAGTTGAACTTTCACGCTGCCATTCTCCCTTACTAGCTGCCAGCGGAACGGACGCCCGCCCGGTACTCTTGCAGGTTGACGCCGAAGTCGTGGTAGCCCCGCATTTCGACGCCGAGCGTATTGAAGCTGGCATCGGCTGTTTCCACGACCGGAGCGTCGCGCCCGTTCAGGAAGCAGACTTCGATTGTCGCCATGTCCATCGGGTCCGCCAGCAGATACCAAGCTGCGGTGCTGTAGCCGGTGTAGCTGGTGTTCTCCATGTACGGGCTGGATTCCACCTGAAACCGTCCCTGATAGACGTTGCCGCTTGGTGCCGTGCTGTCCGCCGCGTTGCTCATGTCGGTGGCAATCACATACTGCGAGTTCATCGCAGTTAGCGCGGTCGTCTTGAGCGTCGTGGGCACAAGCAGAATCTTCGGCATCAATCCCAGCGGGTTGCCGTCGGGGTCCGTCTGGTTCATAAACACAACCTCGGCAGCATTCAAGCTGCCGGCGGTTCCGAGAGCGGAGCCCGCACCGGTGCTCACGTTGCTGTTGCCGGACGCGAAAAACGTCGAGTTGTTCAGGAACTCGGTCCAGAACACCACGTTCAGCTTGATGGCCGCACCGCGTCCCAGCCGCATCGGGACTTCGGTTAGGGCACCGAGGTCATCGTTGATGATGTCCTGCCGCGTGATGGCAAACATTTTGCCGTAGGTGTCGGCCTTGTTGGTGTAGGTCTCTTCCCCAACAGTGCCGTGGTGCAACTCGCCAGCCGGCCCCACCTTATCGTAGGTCATCCCGCCGGTCAGGGTGTAGCTCGTCACGGTCTTAAAGTCTTGGACCGACCTAATCTTGGCGATTGCCCGCCATACCGCCTCGACCGACATGAACCCGCGAATGAGGAACTTGTTGGCGGTGTTGCTCAGGATGCCAGGCACCGACAGCGTGGAGAAGTTCGTTGCCCGGATGCCCGCCTGCCGCGACTGGAAGGCGGCTTCGAGAACGTCGCGGGTAACGCTCGTTCCGTTGGTCGCGTACCCATTGGCGCGGGCGGCGGTAATCAGCGTTTCCTTGAGCCCGATTCCGTTGGGATACATCTTCTCGGATGCTTCCAACAGTTCCGGCTTGAACCGTGCTTCCAGGTCCGGCAGTCGAGCGGTTCTGCACAGCGTGGCTTCCAGCATGTCGTTGGTCAACTGGCGATCCACTCGCGTTCCGCCGAACACCTGCCGGCCCTGCGGTCTCGTCGCTCTCAACAATTCCAGTTCGTACCGTTCGGCGGTCCACTTGGCGTCGATGGCGTTCTGTGCCAACGCCTGGATTTCCTCGAACAGGTGCGGCTGGTCGGCAAGCGCCGTCGCGGTAATGTCCGCAATCTGCTCCTGCCGCTTGTTCTCGGCCTTGCGCTCGGCCAGGATGTCATCCAGCTTGGCGTGAGTGCTCGGCGGCTTCGGCGGCTGGATTCCATCGAATTGAGCCTTGAGACCGGCGACCTGCGTTTCGGTCATGGTGCTGGGGTCGAAGTCCATTGCCTCCAACCACGCCTTGAACTTCGGTTCCATGTTCGTGCCTTTCGTAGTGTTCGCGGACGTTGCCGCAATCGTGACCGTCGTATTGTCATCCGCGCCGTGGGACACGAACGCGAAACCCTTCAGCGTGCTTGCCGTCACGTAGTGAAACGGCCCCTCAAACTCTTGCCCGTTGGCCTTCACCCTGCGCCCGGCGGGGATGTCGTCCATCTTGGTCGGGCTGGCCTCAATCGACGCCTGCCAAACGAACCCGTCGGCCGCCGATGCAACCACCTCGTCCCGGTATGGGGTCGCCGCCGATGCGTAGCCGCTGAGCGTCAGTTGCCCGCCGTCGATAGTGTGTGCGCTGACGTTCCCGACCCGCTGGCTGCGCTGGTGGTCCAGGTTGGCCACAATCGACTTGCCGAACGTCATGCCAGCCAGGTCAACCACTACGGGCAGTTTGTAGCCTTCGACCTGCATCATGCCGCCGGTGTATGCCACCACGTCGAACCGCTTTGGCCCGCCTTCGGTTTCACCAGCCTTGATTGCAACTTCCGCCGTCATGCCGATGACGGGCCTGGTTGCTGTCGCGGCGTTGATTTGCTTATGCCGTCGCCTGCGTGCCATTAGCGGCGTCTCCTGCTGGTTGTGTCGCGTTCGCTTGCTCGCCCTGCTGGTCGGCCATCTGTTGGGACGCTTGTTGGTTCTGGGCGTTGAATATCGCGTTCTTGAGAATCGCTCGCATTTCGTCCGTGGTTACGCCGTAGTCTTTCGCCATGACCGCTACGTCGTCCTCGAAGTCCTGTCCGGCCTCGGAGTACAGCCGCGACAGCGAGACCTGTCCCGTGCGGAGTCGCGTTTCGTTCGCCTTCGCTTCGGTGTCCACGTCGGCCACGCGGTGCTTTGGCCAGTCCCAGTCGTGCGAGAATGCCGCCGGTCCAAGTGCCGACGGATTGCCGCCAAGCCACCCGAACACGCGGACGGCCTCGTCGAGCCAGAGGTAGAACAGCGGGGACAACACCAGCAGGTTGCAATCGTCGCGGTCCACATCTAGCGCGGAATGGTACGTCTGGTGGTCAAGCCGGCCCGATGCGTAGTTGTAGCTGGACGAATCGCACGCGGCGACGTTGTACGGCATCGACTTGGGGCGGGCTTGCTCGTTCAGTTGCGCCCGGTGGAATGTTTCATAGGTAGCGTTCGGATGCTCGCTCCGTAGCTGCGACACGTCATAGCCGGCCGGCAACGCGGTCATCATCCGCTTATGGATCTCGGTTTCGGTAAACGCGGCGTAAAGCTCCGCGTCTTCGTCCGAGGGTGCCATGTCGGTCTTGAGCAACGCGGCAAAGTCCGCTGCGGTTTCAGCTGCGGCAATCGTGGCTTCTCGCCATCTTCGGGACGCCGCCCCGACGTTGAGCGTGCTGGCGCATTCGGGAACCGCTCGGTGCTGCCCTGGACGCCGAAGCGTGAACCAGTGCATGACGAATCTGGCTGGAATGCGTTCTGGCGTCAGTTCGTAGCCGTAGTACGCCCCGCCGGGATGCCCGCGAAGCAGTTCGTATACCGTCGGGTTGCCCCACTGGTCGAACTCAATGCCGTCGATGTGTCCGGGCTCGTTCACTGACAGCATCGGCGATTGAATCTGCTCGGTTTCGTGCAGCACGTAGTCCAGCTTCACCGGATGTGGCACGCCGGGATTGTTGCGGGCGACGCCGAAGCCTTCCCCGTCTACGTGCTTCGCGTGGGCCTGGCACCACAGCTTGCGGCGTAGGTGGACTGCCCGCGTCCATCGCTGCCACTCAGCCTCGACCATCTGATTAAAGCCCGTCGATAGGCTTTGCATCCGCAACTTGGGACCAAGGCCAACCAGGGCGTTCGCGTAGGTCTGGGCGATTCCGTCGCTGTAGCCGTTGTTGCCGACTTCGTAGCGGGATCGCTGGACCAGCTTGGCTCGAACGTGCTGCGAATTCGCTGAGTCGGCATCGTAGGCGTCCGCGTTGGCCCAGTAGTTCTGGTGGTCCAGGATGTCCGACGCGGCATCGTATCGCGCGGCAATCCGTCGCGTCACGTCGGGATACCTTGCGGCCCCGAGGTCACGTAGCGGCTTGCCGTTTTTTTGCTTCGCGGCGGTAATCAATGCCATCCCCTAGCCGCCTTCCGGTGGCTTGAGTCGTTGGAATCGCAACCCGAATCCGCGCTTGGTCGATGACGTGCGAGCCTTGGCGTAGCGGTCAGCGGCGATCTGGTCGGCGAGCGGGTGTTGCTCGACTTCCTCGCTGCCTACCTTGACCCTTTTAGGGCCGCGTGCGTTCACGTCAATGGCGGATTCGATGTCTTCGGGTGTTGCCATGCCCTAGACATACCGCAAACGCGCACAGATGTGCGCGGAGAAATGGCGTGGCTGCCGGGATAAGTTTAGGGGGTAAACTTCTCGCGCTGTTGAACCACGCCGATAACTCGCTCGGAGCACAGAATCCGAAGGCCACAGCGTCGGCATTGCCTTCGACGGTGCGTGGTGTTGCCGCGTCGGACGGTGGCGATTACCGGCATGATGCCATCGAACTTACAGCGCGGGCATGAGACACCTTGCGGCGACATTGCCGCCGCCTCGTCTGCCGCTTCCTGCAATGTTCGCTTCTCGTTCTCGCCCATGCGAATCATCCCCGCGCCCTCGCTTCCGCCGCCGCTTCCGCCAACGACCGACGCGGCTTCCGTCCCCGCGCCGCTGCCGCCATTTCCGCCTGGGTCTGAATGCGGATTCCGACCATGTTCGCCGCAACGCAGCTCATGTACGAGGCATCCAGGAAGTGGTTATTGCTGCTTCGCGGTTTCCACCTGCGGACCAGCACGCCACGAACTTCCTCTTCGACTTCCCGCTCCGCGATGATATGGTGGGCGTAGTTATGATGTGCCCGCTCGTCCTCAGATAGCCGCCGTTCGTCGCCGCCTTCTCCCCAGATAAACATTGTGCCTGGCTGGTCGGTCGGGGTTAGCCATCGGTCGTGTTCGTAGGATTTCCAGCGGTCGGCGTCCATCGACACCAGGGGCATCCGTCGCGGTGCCGATTGAAACCAACCATCACCCACAATTGTCTTTGTGGTCTTGCTTCCAGCCTTTGGCATCCGAAAGCTGGTCTGCACGCACCCCGCAGACTTTCCGATTCCCATAGCTGGCTTGATGGTCATAAATCCGATTTCACGGCACGCCGCATAGATTACATCCGTTCGCCAGCCAGCGTCGATTAGCGTTAGGTCGATGGGAATCGCGTTGCCGTCGAGGTCCGTATAGGGGTCGTCGCGGATGCTGGTCATGCGTGTTCGGATGGCGTTTCGGATTGCTTCATCCACACCCACATCCGAGCGGTACTTGACACCGTAAACGGTCTCGCTGTGGTGGTCGATTGTGTAGCCAGTCCCATCGGCTCGCCACGCACGGACAACGCAATGCAGCAGGGTTTTCCGAACGTCGATGCCCTGGGTTAGCTTGACGCAGCCAGGGGGCACGACGCGCATGGGGTAGCCGCTGACCTGTCGCTGGATGCGATTGGCGGATAGGCCTGAGTCCAGTGATTCCGAAAGCTCTGGCGGGTCGTTGTCGTACTCGGTGGCGGTCTTGTCCAGTCCAATCTTGGCAACCACGTTGTAATAGTGCTGGATTGCCGACACTTCCTCAGTGGTCCCGTCCGGCAGCTCTTGCCCATTGAATCGGTTCGGGTTGGCGACGATTGCCCCCGCGTCCATCGACTCGCGACGGTTGAGGTAGAACTGGTGGGCATTGCGGGCGAACGGGTCGAGGTTCACGCCGCTCTCGTCCACCCGCTGCAGGTCATGCTTGCGGAGTTGCACGTACTCATCCCAGAGGTCGTCGCGCTCCGGCGGTTGAATCATAAATCGAAACCGCTTGCCCTTGAACGTCGGCTTCTGTGCGGGGTCGGTGTATCGGTAGCTGACGGCAACACGGCTTTGGAGCGTGGTTAGCATCACTCGGCCGATAGGGCGCTGCTGACCGCCTAGCCCGCCGATTGCCGCGTCAATGCGGGTCTCTAGCTTGTCGGCTTGCTCCTCGCTGCGGGCCGTGTCTTCGGTGTCGGGGTCGTCAATCACCGCGACCTGCGGACGTTTGCCGCGTTTCTTCAACCCGCGAACGGCCGCGTCGAGACCGCGGGTTGCCATGATAGCCCGTGCCGCCGGTGCCCCTGGTACGTTCGGGAAAATCACCTCTTGGCCGCACCAACTGAACTTGCTTGCCGCCGCCTCAAATGGCTCGCCGTTGTCGAATCGGTTCCCGCTTACCAGCTGCCCGCTTGCCCGTTGGGGGACGCCTTCAAGGGAAATGACCGGCCAGCAGATTTCGGGGTAGTCGGCAGCTAGGAGCGGGTTATCGGCTACGGCTGTCTTGATGCTGTCGAGCGAGTTGTCTGCCATTTGCCCGGTGGATGCGAACAGGACGGAATAATTCACCTCGCCGGTCAGAGTGCATTTGAGAAGCAACCGCTCGGCTATCGTGGTCTTGCCTTCACCGCGCGATGCGGCAATCGCTTGGTCCCCGCCGTATCGTATGGCGTGGCGGATGGCTTCTATCATCGTCACCTGCTGCGGGGTGAACTCATACCAGAACGGGTCCGATAGCTCGCAGCCCTCGCCGAAGTAGAACATGAGCCAGGCAATATCGTCGGCTTCCAGGCGTGCGCGGCGTTCGCGGTCCTCGCAGTCGGGGATTACGACGATGCGTTCCGTTCGTCGCCGGCGTGCCATCAGGTCCGCTTGCGAGTCGCGGATAGACCCTGGGCCTTGACCTTTCAGTAGGTCATTGATTTGACGCTGACGGGCGGCAAGTTCCTTCTGTGCCGCCTTCAGTCGTGCCCGCGCGTCCTGCTGAGCCGTTGCCAGGGTCGTGATCTCCGTTTAATGCAAAGCGTCCGGGTCGGAATTGCACCGCCCTTTCCCGACTGGTTGGCCGGGCGTGTCGCTGCCTACACTTCGGACGCGGGTCGTTTGGGGTATGGCTTTCGCAGTGGTTCGATTTGTGCTCGCATGGCAGGGTCAAGGGGGTAGAGGTATTTGTGCCTGACGCTTCCTTTAATCCGCGACAGGCCCCGCTTGTCGATTCGACTTGCATCAACTGCACGATTTAGCATCTTTCGGCCCTTCACCATGAATGAGTCGCCGCCTTTGACATCTCCGACATACAGCCAGTTTCCAGCCTGATACAAGGTGCCAATGTGACCCTCCTCACTGGCTGCATATGATACGCACATCCTAAGCGATGGATATTGCCTACTGATAAGCTTCACGGCAACGGACACAATCCGAGTGGTTGGTGTCGCGTGCCCAGCAAGTGCGACGCGGACAAGCTCGCAAATACTGCCGAATGCCAACCCATATGGCGAACCGATATTTTTGTTACTGCCTGTTGAAAACACGACCGCGCCGATAAACGTCCCATTCTCCCAGGCACCCACCTTGTTGAGCTTCGTGAAGGTCGAAGGCAGTCGCTTTGAATAATGCCACTTCTCAACAGCATACTTTGCCGCCGCGTGCGTACACCAGTCGAGTTTCAATTCAGGGCGTGAACTCATGGCCGCACTCCGGGCAGGCTACCTTGGCCTTCTCATCAAGTCGCCCCTGGTCTTCGATGCTTCCTGGCTCGAAGTCTGGCGGGGATATCCCAGCATCGGTTGCCATTCCCGACAGCATATCCGCCACGGCCTGCGATGCCGTCTGAACGTCCCGCAGAATGGCGTCTAGCTTCGCTGGGTCTGCTCCCGCCATCGCCGCCAGGGGATCGAGGGTTGCCAGTACCTTTGCCGCTTCCGCTTCGTCCAGGTCCAGTATCAGGACGGGAATCAGGGACTCGCCCATGGTCTCGGTGCGTAGGTGCCCGTCAAGCAGCTCCAGCGTCCCGTCTGGCAGCTCGCGAGCAATGCAGGCGTCCGCAATGCCGACTTCCGCCAGAACGCCCTGTAGGGCGTCACGCTGGGCCTGTGGGTGCGTTCGCCAGTTCCGAGGGTTCGGTCTCAGCTCGGAAGCCGGGACGCGGCGGAAGTCCTTGATGCGGTCTCGAATCTGCATGGTAAAATAGGTACTAACTGTGTTATGGGAGCGCGAGCGGGGCTAGGGAAAC
>Ga0208795_1000536_pt1 | contig 18305 bp, 30 predicted proteins | sample CB_VirMetaG_6_FD_184541 | JGI IMG/M metagenome (GOLD analysis project Ga0208795, IMG submission 184541) | Freshwater to marine saline gradient viral communities from Chesapeake Bay - CB_1508_2 Viral MetaG (SPAdes) (version 4) | ecosystem: Environmental > Aquatic > Marine > Coastal | place: USA... | reverse complement strand
TCTCTTTCAATGTTGTAAGCATCGAACTCCTCTATTAGGTGATTGATAACTCTTTTGGTAGTTTGTTTTTTTAATTCTGATTTTGTCATAACCTTTATTTATTTAAATTCAACTTTAGCATGTGTTTTAATACACGTGATTAAATCATCTACAACACAAGGATCGACGATGGCGCCTTTGTTTTGTAATTGATAAATAACATTTTCTAATACTAAATGTGAATGCATAGTTGCTTGAATCATAACCTTTATTATTTTAATTTAACGTGGTAAATATACGAAGAATAATTGTGGGAGCCAAATAATCATCAAACAATTGAATAGACTTACAGATTAAAAATCAGAACTCTTGTAGCTAGCTTCAACTACTTTCTCATCATATAATCCTGTCCACAATGTACAGTAAACCAAATCTGAACTTGGACTTGGAACGAAAACAAGTTTCATAAACTTATCTTTTTTGGGAGAGATAAATAGATACTCTGCATTCTTATTAAACTCAAATTCAGATGCTCCTACACTTACTCCATCAGTTGTATAGCCATTAGCATTAGCGAAACGAACTAAATCTCTTAATCTATCCATAGCTTCTGATTCAAGTATACCATAAAGGCCACCACCTTTAGCTGTTAATGCAATTTGAAAAACTTCTCCTTTTTCATCATAAACAAAATTTTGAGTATAAATTCTGTAAAGGTAAGAACCAATCTGAGCATTGGTGTATGCTTCTTTGTCTTTTTTGAAGACGGACTTAGCTTCTGATTTTGACATTCCAAAATAAATGTCTTTATAAGCTTTAACTTGAGCACTAACTAAAGAACTAACTGCAATAGCAGCAACTAACATAACATTTTTAAACATAACTTTGATTTTAATTTAACATGGTAAATATACGAAGAATAATTGTGGGAGCCAAATTTGCTCCCACTTTTCTTATGCTTTTCTTTTCTATAGTATTTTTTCTTATTCCTATGAGGTGTAGGAAGTTTTAAGGCATCAAACCATTCATGCTGAGTAAGAATTATCTTTTTCATGGATTTTTGTGTTTAAATCTAAAGATAAAGCATCGCAAAAGTTTTTTAATTGTCCTGCTTTATGCATTAATATAAAATCTTGATCAGTTAAAGAACTAAATAATTCTATAATAGTTAAATTCAATTTACCTTCCCTGACCCCTATATTGTTTAACATAATTCTTGCTACTTTTAAGTTTAGATGACTTTGATTTAGCATGAACTCCTGGTCTGTTTTTTTTAGGTTTTTCGAAATAGTTTCCTACAATAATTTTAGCCATTTTATTTTAATTATAAATATTATTGGAGGACTAAATCGTAACCTGAAAATTCAACCATATATGAAGTCATTTTATTACCAAATCCATCTTTAAATTCATATCCTTTTCTAAAGAATCTACGAACATTTCCTGCCCCAGCCAAATGAGCAGCAGCAAGTACTCCTGATTCTGTAATTAGTATCCCATGTATTATTTCACCTTCGTATTCGGTAATGTATTTATCTAATTTTTTTTTATTATGTTTTAAAAGCTTATTCATTGCTTTTTCTTGGATATAGGGACTATTTAGAAATTCATCTTGGGTTATTTTAAACCCTAATCCTTTAAGTGTTGATTTTCCAAACTGGTATTTACCCATGTATCCAAACTTATTTATAATGTGGTATCTATTACCACTTTCTCTATGCCCTATAGCATCTAAAAATTCATTATGTCCCTTAAATTTAATTTCTACCGGTTTAACTATAGGTTTTGGTTTTAAGTTTGTTACTTTAATTTGTTTAGATTGTTTAATACTAGCAAATGCCATTATTAGTGGCAAAATAATTCCGCACACAACCATTACTATAGGTTTTTTCATGATTAAAAGTTTTTAAGAAAATCTCCTTTAATTGGTTTTGATTTTAGCTGATTAGCTTTTTCATCATTCTTAAGCATTTTATCTGTAAGTTTTTCTAAATGTTTACTTTTTTGCTTATCATAATCTCGAGTTATTTTATGATGTTTTTTATTTAATGACCTAGCTTTTTTCATAATCTTTAAATACTATTTCTACACATATTAATCCAAAATCAAATACTAAATACTTAATTCCGTTTACCCAAGTATACCATATACCTAAACCAAATTGGCTGTGGTATTTTCTGGCTCTAATTTTCATATTCTTGAAATATATTGATTAATATCATCTTCATCCTCACTATCTAACCCTAATTCTTTTAGACGTTGAAGATGATAGTCATCTACTTCCCACTCTATATTTTCAGTGGTTCCATAGTGTTCTTGCTGGGTTTCAATTTGTTTTTCATCTTGTTTATTAAAGATATCCCCAACAGTTAAAAAATAATGATTATAACACAGTAATTGGACGTTATCTAAGCTGTAGTTATTACTGTTTTTATCTTTAAAATGTAATAACAAAGGCATTTTGTAGTCTAAAACTCGCCTTTCTTTAAAAGAACATACAGCACATTCCTCTGATAAATATCCCTGTTCTATTAAAGAGTACTTAAGTTTATTAGGATCAAAATGAGATGCAGCAATCCTACCCTCAATTATTTCAACCATATTAGGCATTTTTTTATCCCCCTTTAAAAACTTAGGGATGCCTTTTCCAGATTGGTTTTTATGTGATTCAAATAAATCATACATTTTAGCATATTTCTTGTAATGTTGATAAGAAACATGCAAATATCTTGCTGCCGCCATATTTGATAAAGTTCTAGATTGAGCGGCAACAATCTGTTCTTTACTCAGGAACTTTTTTTTATTACTCAAAACTATTCGTCTTCTTCAATTATTATAACTGGACCATATAGATTTCTTTCATCTTCCTGATCAAAATCTAGAACTTCAGCTTTATTAATTTTTTCTAAATTTTTTTCTGCCTCTTCCTGAAGAACATATTGCCTATATTGGGCTTCAGTCATAATAACAGTTTCAACCCATGTATGATCTCCTTCACCCATTAAAACGGGAATACCTACTTTTTTAGATTCGCCTAATCCAGCTTCGGAGCATTTAACACAAAAAGAATAATTGTATTGTGTTAGTCTTAACTTGGGCATGTCTTCACCACAAGTTCTACAAGGGATCATTTCTAGATTCATTAGATTGGATTTGTAACTCATATAAATATAACTTTTATTTTTAAAACCCCTAAATATACGAACAATCCTTCAGGTATCCAACTAAATTACAGCTCTTCCTTGCATTTTTTCCCAATCTTTATTTTTCCTAACAGTATCATTTTTAGCATCAGTTGCCATTAACATCTCAGGAAAAATATCTAATTCTCCTGCTAATGTAATTAATGCTTTAACATCTTTAGGAAAACAATGCCCACCATAACCTAAATCACCATCTGGTCCTGGTACTGCCCAATGTGATTTGCCTAATCTTTCATCATATTGAGCATATTCAATTACTTTATCATAATCTATATCTAATTTATTACAAATTTGATACATTTCATTTGCAAATGATACTTTAGTAGCTAAAAATGAATTAGTAACATATTTAACCATTTCAGCATATGTTGAATCAGTTTTAACTATAGTTGCTTTAGGGAATACTTTAGAATAAACTATTTTTAGTTTAGTAGTTCCTTTTCTAGGACCACCTAGTATTACTCTTGTTTGATTTTCAAAATCATTTACTGCATTTGCTTCAGTTAAAAATTCAGGATTAAATACAATACTTAAACTAGGGAATTGTTTATTCCATTTTGCTACTGTACCTGGAGGTATTGTTGATTTAATTACTACAATTTTAGCTTTACCAAATTCAAAACATCGTTTAACCGCTGCTTCAACTATATCTGTATGGCAACTACCATCTCGATTCATCGGAGTTGGTAAACAAACAAATACAATTTCACACGACATTGTTTCTTCTTCCTTACTATTACAATGAAGAACCCCTTTTATATCATATGTTTTTACATTATAATAATTTTTAAACTTTTGAAAAACCGCATTACCAACAAAACCTTGTCCTATAACCCCTATATTCATACTATTGTAAATTATTCCATAATTCTTTATTTACATAATGTCCTAAACTTAACATTACTCTAGGTCTATCTCCTCTAACTTCTTCTATAGTATGATCATAATTGCCTGCTTCACAAACCCAAGTTTGATTTTCTTCTACTTCAATAGTAGTTCCTCCTATAATAGGATTTCCACCTTCTAATGGTTTTTGAATCATAATATTAAATCTAATATGAAGGGTATCATCATCAGGATTAAAGTCTCTATGGAGATGAACAATATGACCCTCTCCAGAATATGATAAAAATACCCCATCTTTTGGATCAAAGGGAGTATTTAAATCTAACCCATATTGTTCGAGAACATATCTATCAATAGCCATTACTTCTTCATATAATACAGAATTTTCAACATTTAAGTTTCTTATTCCATGAACTGTTCCTTGATGACTTTTTGGGGTAAAACAATGATCATTTCTATTACTTTCATTAAGTATCCATTCTAAAATGGGGGCAGTTATGTCTGTAGGTACTGTTATTTGTCTCATTGTATATTATTTCTAATTATTTTTTCCAGAATGAATAAATTCCTTTATCTAATTCATAACTAGGCCATACAAATCTTTCTCTCATAGGCTGTTTTTTAGCCCAATTCCACATCTGCTCTAATCCTTCGTATAAGTCGGTTTTATGTTCGAATCCTAATATATCTATAGATTTTTGATAAGTAGGTATAGAATGTTTAACCTCATGTCTTGCTTCGTAGTATTCTAAGTTACCGTTTCTAATAACATCACGAAGAATAGCATTTGCTTCATTAATTGAATACTCTTTTATGCCGCCTAAGTTAATAATCTCCCTAGATGCCTCAGGTCTGATTGCTGCATTCCAAAGTGGTTCTAACGAATCATCTATATAACTAAATGCTCTTGTTTGCTTACCATCACCAAAAATTGTCATCGGTTCATCATTCAGATATTGAAACATCCAAATACCTAAAACGTTCCGATACTTATCCCATATGTTTTGTTTAATTCCATAAACATTATGAGGGCGTATAATACACCAATCTAATCCGTGCTGCTCACCTGCGATTTGAATATCCATTTCACAAGCGTATTTAGCAACCCCATAAGGATCAATTGGTGCCTGTTGTTGTCTTTCATCAAAAATCCCTCCATATCCATGACCATATACTGCTAAAGTAGACGTAAATACCAATCTTTTAACGTCGTGTTTTATACATTCATTAACTATGCGGGCTGTGGCTTTTAAATTATTATCATAATTGTAAGCACGGATAAAAGGTGATAAACCTTCAGCAGCATAAGCAGCAAAATGAAATACATAATCAAATTTATTAACTTCAAAGCAATTTTCAATTGGATGTTCAATCAAATTCATTTGCCAAAAATCTACTTTGGGGTTAATATTTTCTTTAAAACCCCCTGATAAATCATCAATTCCTACTACAGTATATTCGGGTTGGTTTTCTATAATCCAATCTGCTAATCTACTACCTAGTAATCCTGCTACTCCTGTTATTAATACTTTTTTATTCATATTTTAGACCAATCTGTTAGGGGGCTTAACCAAGCTGTTTCTCCATGTGTTGCATACCCTGGTATAGGGGTAATTAATAATTTATTAAGAGATCTTAATTCTAAAAACATTTGGAAATCATTTGGATGAGTTCCAGCAGTATATTTTCTAAGTATCCCTTCATTTTCTTTTAAAGTCTTAACTTCAGCGGCAAATGTCATAGTTGTGCTATTAGTTATTTTCCAATGGCAACTTTCAGTTAAGTATACTCTAGTATCTTCAGCTCCACCTTGACAATATGGATTACCTCCTTTATCAGGTGATAAATATTTGTCTGGGTGATCATATAAAGAAACAAATGAAGCCCCTAATGTAAATCCTTCTTCTAAAATAATTCTAGAATCTGGTTTGTGTAAATAATCATTTTCTAAAAAATAAACAGTATCATTATCAGCCATTTTTAAGGCTTCATCTAAAGCTAAATTAAATGTAGCTGCTCCATTCCCTTTACTAGTATAATAAATATGATCTTTAGATTTATATCTTTCAATCATATCACTAGTTTCTTTAGAAACATTATCTGCTATAATAAACCATTCACAATCATCAAATACTTTAACAGCATTTGTTAAACATGCTTCATTATTAATATAATTAGGTTTAACCTTATTATAACCCGAATCTGATATTCTATAAATTATTTTCATTCAAACTTAATACCTTTTATAACTAAACCATTTTTAGGATTATGGGAATTATTATTAAATAACTGAGGTGGAATACCCCATTTATACATAAACACTTGGGCAGCTGGGTTTTCTGTTGATTTAAACATTTCTCCTTCTTTACCATTTTTAGTAGCAGCACTACCAAAATGATATAAATGAGCTCCATGCGCTCTACTCATTTTTAATCCTATTAAATCTAGTTTTAGAAAGAAATCCCAATCACAAATAAAAGGAGATTTATACATAGTATCAAACCCACCAACAGCCATATAGTATTTTTTATACATTGCAAAAGGAAATATACCTCCGTCCAATGTTAAAGAGTCACTTTTAATTGATAATTCATGATTTATAAAACCTTCGTAATCAAATTCATTAGGAGTTCTACCAAAATCCTTTACAGGAAAATTAAATATGCCAGGCCCAGTGGGTTCGATTTGGTTAAGGGTTAATACACTTTTTTCTTTAAGTTCTTTTTCAATTACTAAATCAAAGTCCTTACAAAATACATTATCATCATTTACGATAAATATTTTTTCATTAGTAGCGTTCATAACACCTAAATTAAGTGCTGATTGCATACCTTGGTTTTGTCCTAAATTTAGAATATTAATGTGTTGTTTATATCTATCTAATACTTCTTGGCTTTCTTCTATGTAACCATCTACTGCAACAATAATTTCATTTTTATTACACTGTTGTTCAATACAAGATTTTAAACATAATTCTAAATATTTAGGGTTTCTATAAGTTGGAATTATAATACTAATCATAACTAAAATCTATAAACTATTAATACATCATCATAGCGATTTTTGACTTTTCTTAAATCAAATACTTCTATATTATCATGTAATTCTTCAAAATCAATTTCTTCTAATTCTAAATGTTGAATATCTTCAATAATATAAATCCCTCCAGGGTTCATTCTTTTTTTAAGGAGATTAAACGAATTAACTTGGTCATGTATTCTATGAGAACCATCATCAATAATAATATCAAATTTAATATCTCCTATAACATCTAAAAATTTAGGTTCAGTAGCATTTTCAATCCATATAGTAAAACGTTCATCATCTTTATACCCTCCTGGTTTAACTTTATCACTAAATATTTCTACATCATGAACATCAGCTCCATGTATTTTAGCATTATTAAAATACTTATACCATAATTCTAAAGATTCTCCATAGGCAATACCTATTTCTAAAAAATTAATATTTTTATCTCTATAAGGAGTTAATAACTTATCATAAGTTTCAATATAAGAATGAACTGTTCCTTTATCACCATGTCCTACTCCACTTGCATCTGAATGGTCTTCATATATTTCCTGCAATGTTCTCATAATGTGTTGTAATATTCGTTTTGCTGTTCTTGTCTATCTATTGTTTTAGGATGATATAAAGCTAATTCAGGTAAAGCAGGGAATAAGGCATATGTTTTAAATCCTTCTAACTTTTCATGAACTTTATTTACCCATTTAATTTCTGGTTTGTTTTTCCAAATACGCCATTGATAATCAGGCCAATTAACTCTATCTTGTTCATCAACATTCCATCTCCATTTTGTAATATGTTCTTTAGTTAAACCAGACACTGTATTAACTCTTGGTGTTAAATAAACTTCATTATCTGGGTTAGACTCTAGTATAGTAGGTAATTGCTCAATTAAAATATCATGAGGTATTTCATCTGCATCTATTTGGAATATATAATCACCTGAACAGTAAGATGTTAATTGATTTTTCCAATCAGCAAAATGATGTTTAAATGTATCTTGTTTTAATACTATATTTGGTTCATCATTTAATTCTTGTAAACGATACCATACTTCAGCTGTTCCTTTACCTTTATCAAATAGAATTACTATTTCATCTTCTAAACGTCTATTTTCAATTAAAAAATTAACTAATTTAGTTACTTCTTCTAATTCATTACAAACTGTTATAGCATAACTTATTTTCATATCTATTCAGGTAAAATCCCAATATATGATAAAGCATCCATGTATTGTCTTTCTGGGAAATGAGCAATTGTTTTCATATCAGCTTTATATTGAACCCCATGTTTTTTCTGTTCTTCCGGGCTTAGTTCAACTGCTTTAGTTGCAGCCCATCTCCAATCTTCAGCAGTTACTCCTTCAGCAAACACCATCCCTTTATCAGGGATATTTAGTGTATTAGGTAACCAAATAAGTTCTGTTTTAGGATCTAACCAAGCTATATCTTTATAAAGCTCAGGTAATAATGCCCATTGTTCATTATAAAAATCTGTTCCTACTTTCATTAAACTATTAGTCCAAAACCCACATGATAAACTAAAATAATTAGTTATTTCGGGGTTAACTTCTATTTTATAACATAAGTCTCCACCTGATTTAGGACAATTTATAATTTCATCATATTGTTGTATCATAATTTAGGAGTTTCCATTGTTGGTAATGTTAATTCTACTTGTTTAGGAAATTCAGGTATATTAGCATTTAAAATATTCCCTACTAATTCTTTCATAGCATCATAACTAAATTCAGTTTTTATTTTATGTGCCTGTCTTTTAGCTCCAGTTAAAAACTTTGGGTATTTTGCTTTAAGTGTTTTAAAAGTATTAACTGCATGTTTTGTACTAACCTGGAACCATTGGAATTCTTTTTTTAACCATTGATTAGCAGAACTATCATCTATATTTTCCAAACTACCAGGGACCCATAAAGAAAATTCATTACTAATAAAATCAATATGCCCTGACCATCCTGATACAGCTATTGGTTTTTTAGATAGACAGAATTCCGCTAAGGGTCTTCCATAACCTTCACCTTTAGTAAATGAAATCATTGCCTTTACTTTTGGGTGGTTATATAATTCATTCATTTCTGCATCACTTAAACCTCCATTTAATAAATAAACATTAGGTAATTTTGCATCTTTATATGTAGATTTAATAGCTCTAATTCTATTTAAAATTTCTTCTCTACTCATATAACTGTTTCGTCCAAGAGAAGCTTTTAATATTAAAGCAGGGGGGTTTGGTATATTTTTAAATGCATCAAAAAAGTATCTAATCATTAGGCCAACATTTTTTCTATCATGACCAAGGTTACCTTGCATCCAATGTCCTACAAATAAAAAACAAAATTGTTCCTCAATTGAAGATAAATCTAAACTAATTTCATTTTTATTAGGTAAATGTTTATAAACATCTAAATTAACTCCTTCAAATACTACATGCAAAGGTTTTTCTGATTTAATAGTACCTACTATTTGTTTGTTATTATCTCTTTGCTCAAATTTTAAACTTTCAAAAACTTGTTTACTATGTTTGGATGAAGTCCAATTCATATTCATTCTATTGAGTCCTTCAATCCAAGATACATCACATCCTGTACTTTCAATACCCGCAGTACAACCTATATTATATTTTCCTACAGGTTGAAATTCACTTGGTATTGTAATTTGCATCCAAATATCTGGTTTATTTTGTAAATTAGGAAGAGTATGTTTGTGGAGAAATTTCCATTCATCATGATCATTACAAAACCCCCCAGGTGTATCCCCCCATCTTTGAGGAAGCAATTTAACATCATATTTATCTAATTCAATTATAGCTTTAGCTATATCTCGTGCTCTAGCACCATAACCACTATATGTGTCAAATGGACAACTTATTACAAAAACTGGTTTACTCATTAATATATTATTTTATGGTTTAAAAACTTACCTTTTGATTTTGTAGCATTAATAAGTTCATATCTTTCTCTTGGTTCCCAAACATTAAATAATTCCTCAAAAGCTTCAATTACTCTTTTTCCTTGATGTTCAGCTGTGAATCCAGCTTCATCAGATAAAGCCCATTCTCTACCTTTTAATCCTCTTGCTTTTCTTTCTTCACGACTTAAATTATAAACTTCTTTTATTCTATCACAAGCATCTTCCCAAGTACATCTATCATCATAGATATAAGGAGTTGGAGGAGAACCTTGAATTGATCTTGAAGTAGGATAAACTGGGAAAGCCCATTCACCATGTTCTTTAAAAGTACCTCTATGGTTAGAAGGAATATTAGCATCTGGTTCAAACCATTTACCTTTATCATCAACAAATCTCATTTGATCCTGCATCCCACCTGTTACATTAGCAATAATAGGAGTACCTGCTAAAATAGCTTCAGTAATTGTTAATCCCCAACCTTCATTTGAAGTTAATAATATTTGAACATCAGCTATATTATATAGGAAATTAAGTTGTTTTCTATCTACTTTACCAGTAGAGAATATAATACAATCATTATATTTTTCTCCAAATAAATACTCTTGAACTTTAGTTAAATCTGTACCATGTTCTGAAGATATTTCAGTATGTAATAGAAATCTACATTTTAAGGCTTTTTCATAAGGTAAAGAATCTAAAAATGCCCTAAAAGCCATCATAGCATCTGGGATTTGTTTTCTTCTAATATTTCTAGAATTAAAAAACATTACAAATTCAGTTTCTTTATCCTGTAAGATTTTATTCTTAAATTCTAAAAGTTCAGGGTATTGTTCATGTTCTTTATTAATAGGAAAATATTCTTTATGATTTAATCCATGGGGGATGTATTTAAATACCCTTTTTGAATTGTCACAATCTTCTAAAACTAACTTATTAATATTAACGGTTTGTTTAGAAATCCCCATTAATAAATCACAAGCTTCATAAAAAGGTTGATTGTATCTTGGTGCAGGATAATCATCCCAAATGTTTAGATAAGTAATAGGAGCTAATTTTCTTAATTGATCCTCCATATTAAATATATGTTGAAAATATCTTGGATCTGTAATCAACATAATAGCATCTGGTTTTTCTATGTTGAATATATTATGGATTTCTTGGGTAGTACCATATCCATTAACACAATAAAGAAAAACTTTTGCATCTTCTACTCCTGTAAATTTTTGTGTATCAGGACTAATATCTAATCGTTTTCCTGCCTCAGGGTGTTTAATTGCCCCTGCTACATTAACCCAATTAAAGTGGTGACAAGTATGGAGTACAATTTCTTTTGCTACAGTAGCAACTCCAGAATGAACTCTAATATCATCACAAACTAATAGGATTTTTTTCCTTTTTTCAGGGGGTAAATACTTAAAACTTTTATTCATCTAATTTAAAATTTACAGTTCAATATTTGTTTGATTGGTAATTTGTTTTCTAAAATTTTCATCAGTAAGATACAAATAAATTGCTCGATCGGCAAGCTTTTGGAAAGAAAACTTTCTTCTAACGCATTCTACCTTGAAATTTTCAAACAAACTGCTTTGAACTTTTACACTGGTTAGTGTCATGTCTTTACTATTTGCCATAATTTTTATTTTTAATAACGTTTATTATACATATATGGGGATATTAGTATATTATACCTTCTCCACATTTTTCTTTGTCATCTTTAAAAGGACAAAACATACAATTCCATTTAGAAACTGATTTGGGGTAGTCTATTTCTTTGATGTCCCCTGTTGAATTAAAACATTCATTAATAAAATTATTTATAGCCTTTATCGCTCTTCCTAATTTAATTTTTCCGCTAGGTGGGGTGAATGTTTGTACTCTATATGCTTGATGGGGTGACATAATTCTTTCATCATCCCAATCCAACACTTTTCTTTTAACAATAAAAAATTCAATATCAATATTACTTAAAGGAATACCATATTGTTCACTAAAGAACTGTTTATATAAAAGTAATTGAAATTGTTTATCTTCATTTTCTTTGTCTTTTTTATTCCATCCCTTAGTACTGGTTTTGATATCGATAATTTTAAAGGTATCATATTTTTCATCATATAATACAACATCTAAAAACCCAGTATATTTTATGTTATTATACATTTTATTGGGTGAAATAACTATAGGTATCTCACAACCTATCAAATGCCATCCTCGTCTTGAAAAATATCTACTTCTTTTTTTTCTAAACCAATTTAAAATACCTACTCCATCTTCAAAAAATTCCCTCATTTCCTCGGCGGAAGAGAAATGTTCATTATTGTTTTTCTTGTATTGGTTTTGGTATTCACCAATAAATTTTTCTTGAAACAGATTTTCTAAATTTAATTCATCAGCCTTAGCGGCACTAGTTTCAAACATTACATCTAAGTAATGTTGTAATACTTCATGTATAGCGGTCCCAAATACAGTATGAATTGAGGAAGTAAATACCTTTATTTTATCTTTATATTGTAGTTTCCATCTATGAGGACACTGTCTGAATAAAGACATTTGAGAATAAGAAATATTCTTTTGATAGGCATAATTTACCTCCTGAGGGGGATTATTTCTAATCTCCCTTACTATTTTAGGGATTTTTCTAGCCAAAACTTATTTTTTCCATTTATCACGCCCTACCAACATACCAATTATACCGTAGTTAGCTATATCAATAAACGTGTCTTCTATTCCTTCTCCTTTTACATAGTTTCTACCATGTACTATAAGATTCTTTAATCTGGATATTTTATCAGTAAGCCTAATAGCTAGACCTGTAAGGGAAAACGTTTTATCTTTTTCATTAGTTAAATCACCTCCTAAAGCAATATTATTCAAACCATAATCCATATGTTTTCGAGCAAACATTTCATACATTTCTTTTTGGATTAATTTAAATTCTTGGGATAGGTCTGGGTATTCCTCTTCAAATATAGTTATAGTTTGATTTACTTCATCATCAGCCCATTCCTCTAATTTTTTATTTAGACTAGGACTTTTAGCGTTCATAATTTCTCTATCGCTCATATTTTTTTCTTCTTGCATGTCGTACCATGCTTTTACTGTGTCACCCATTTACTTGTTCTTTTACAAAAAAATATTTTTCTAAGGCTTTTAATTTATCATCTGCATCTGCTAACATGGTTAAAGCTTCAGTGGCGTTTTTATAAAAATCTTCTGTACTATGATCCCCGATTCCTACTGCATTATTTCCTAATAATTCAAGTGATAATAAAGCTTTTGCTTTTTCAGCTTCAGCTTCTGTTTTAAGCATTTTGTAGAGATGTTGCTTCATTTTAATAATTGTTTTATTTCTTTGGTTTCTAAACCTCTATTCGTTAATATACGATTTATTTCTGTGGTATCCAAAATCTTTAAGTAATCTTTTACTTCTCTAATAGATACTTTAAAATGATCTTTTAATTGAATAACTAAATCTTCGTTTGGCTCCTTAGAATTTGATTTAATATATTTATTCCACCTATTATTTTTAGGAATAAATTCTTTATATATTCTATAAATCATTGCTTTTTCTTGAGGAGGTAGTTCTTGAACATAATTGACTACCTCTATATAATCTTGATTCATAGACATAAATCTATGTATCATATAGGCATTAAAAATCTCCCAATCTTTTTCTGTAAATTTAGATACAGGAGATTTATGGTAATTTATTTCTTTGAGCCAGTCAAATATGTTTTTCATCTAACAGAGTTCGTCTTTCAATTCTTCTCTTAATTCTACAGGAATACCCTCACCTAAAATTTTATTATTGGTAGGATCAAAAAATACAGGAATAGGCATAATTGCATCATTTTCTGTACCTACTACAAATTTAGATATTCTCCTAAGAATAACTCCTGATTGGAAAATACTACCTCCTTTAGAATTTTTAATTCCTTCAGTAGTTTGTAGGTCAACATTAATTTGAGGGGGTTGTTGTGGATTTGCCATAATTATTTAGTATTTATTAAATTTGAAATTAAACTCATTGCATTGATTTCTTTATCAATACGGAAATTTGCTTTATATTGATGATCATTTACTAAAATAGCAACTGTACCTTCTTTACCTGGAAGATATTCTGATGCTCTTTCATATAATGATTTAAATAATTCATCAAAATCATCTACATTAGCATCCGCTATAATTTGGCGTATATTAGTAAAACTTTTACTACTAGTATATCTTAACTCATCAATAACAGCAGATATATAGCTGGATGAAACTAATAACTTCTCATCTAATTCTAATTTACCAGTTCGGCTACTAGTTTGAATTGTGTTGAGCATTTTACGCAAATCAGGATAAAACTGATTTACAATTTGACCAATGGCAGTAGGTTGATATTTAATGCCCTCCTTTTCACAAATTCCAGCTATATGTACTGCTACTTCTTTTTTAGTGGGTGGAACGATCTTTAATACTTGACACCTTGATTGTAAAGGATCAATAATACGTTCTACATAATTACAGGTTAAAATAAACCTAGTTGTTCGCGAAAACGTTTCAATGATATTACGGAGAGAAGCCTGCGCTTGAATAGTAAGAAAATCAGACTCATCCAAAATAACAACCTTAATTGATTTAAATGAAGCCACGCTTGCAAAACTTTGTACTTTATCTCTAATCGTTTCAATGCCGCGTTCATCAGAGGCATTAATATAAAGGCTGTCACAATCAAGATTTTGTACAATGAGTTTAGCAAGAGTTGTTTTTCCTGTTCCGGCAGGTCCATAGAGCAAATAATTTTGTATATCGTTTTGTTCTAATTGTTTAGCAATAGATGCTTTTAAATTAGCGTTACCAACATATGTATCTAAAGTTACTGGTCTATATTTCTCGTTTAGTAAACTATTGTCCGTATTCACCATAAATTGAATATACTTTTTCTTTAGGTTTTTCTACTTCAATTTCTTCTGCGTCGATTGCATATAGATTACCATTTAAAGGTTCTAATCTGTAATTGCCTCTAAATCCTGTTTTTCTCATATAAGCTTCTAATGTATCAGTTAAACTAGGATGAACTTTTTCTTCACCTAACAAACTCCACTTATCTCCAGGTGGCACCCTTTCTGCAATCAAAACATTTTGTTCTACAATTTTTGTTTCTTGTTTTGCCATAATTCTAAATTTAACTTTATGCTAACCCAGCTGCGTTGGTAGCTGTATCTTGCAATATTCTTAATTTTTCTTCTATTGACTTTTTATCTTGAGTCAATGTACATTCAGTTAATAAAACTGTTCCAGCAATTGATGCTGCATTTTCTAACGCCAATCTAGTAACTTTCATTGGGTCAATCACGCCTTTTTCCTTAAAGTTTACAACTTCTCCACTATCAACGTCAATCCCAGCCCACATATCATTACCTGATTCTACTAGTTTGTATTTACCTAGCATTTTAGCTTCTGTTGGCTCATAACCAGCATTAATTAGGATTTGTTCAAATGGTTTTGCACATGCTTCTATTACAATTTTCTCTCCAGTTGTTTCTCCTTTTAAACCTGAAGAAGCATAAAGTAAAGCTACACCCCCGCCGGGTAATATACCTTCATTTAGTGCTGCTTTAGTAGCATGTAATGCATCATCAATTCTATCTTTTTTCTCTAACATTTCAGTTTCAGTATTTCCACCTACATGGATTACTGCTACTCCTCCGACGAATTTTGCCAATCGGTTTTGGAGTTGTTCTGTTTCGTACGGTGTTTTTGATTTTTCGATTTGTTGCTGTAGTTCTTCAATACGTGCTTCAATTGCCTCAGCTGATCCTTTTCCATCTACAATTGTTGTTTGGTCTTTTGTTACTGTAATTGTTCTTGCTTCTCCGAACCATTCCCAACTAAATTTGTCAAGTTTCATTCCTTTTTGTTTATCAAAAACTTTACCTCCAGTTGTAATGGCTATATCTTCTAATACTAATTTTCTTCTATCCCCAAAGTCAGGTGCTTTAACCGCACACACATTAATTGTACCTCTCATTTTATTAACAATAAGGGTAGCTAATGCTTCATTATCAACATCTTCGGCTATAATAAGTAATGATTTTCCTTGTGCGGATACTGCTTCTAAAATAGGTAATAATTCCTTGACAGTATTTAGTCTATGATCCATGATTAAAATTGCAGGATTTTCTAAGGTACAGGACATAGAATTATTATCTGTTACAAAGTAAGGAGATTTATAACCTCTATCAAATTGTAATCCTTCTACAGTTTCAAGATAAGTATCTGATGATTTAGATTCTTCAACATGAACCACACCTTCAATTCCTACTTTATCAATTGCTGTTGCAATTAATTTACCTATTTCAGGATCATTATTTGATGAGATAGTAGCAATTTGTTCTAATTGGAATTCTCCTGAAATATCTTCTGATAGTTCTCTTAGATTTTTAACTACTTGTTTAGTAGTTTCATCTATTGACCTTTTAATTTTAACAGCATTTTCTCCATTATCAAGAGCGGATAATCCAGCTTTAATTATTTCTCTAGCTAATAAAGTAGATGTTGTAGTACCATCACCTGCTTTATCAGCAGTATTCATTGCTGCTTGTCTTACTAATAATTGTCCTAAATGAGCACTAGGATCTGTATCTAAAAATGATTTAGCTACTGTTACTCCATCTTTAGTAGATTGAGGTGGTTCAGCATGCCCCTTATAAATGACAACATTTCTACCATTAGGACCTAAAGTTGAAACTACTGCATCTGCTAATTTATCAATCCCTTTAAGTAATTTTTGTCTGGCTTCTTTGCCATAATTAATTTGCATTTCCATATTAAATATCTGTTAAATTTTCTTGATCTTCTTTAGTTAATTCTGTATTTGCTAATACTTGTTCTACGTTTAGCTCTTCTACTATTCTACCTAAAATCTGATTTTCAGGACCAACCCAATATTCTTCTCCTTCAAAAGGTAATTTTGTGAACCCTTGTGTAGGTAAAATTACTTTATCACCTACTTTAATTTTCATTGCTATCTCAGTCCCATTAATAGTATATCTACCAGTTCCAACTGCAATAACTTTACCAATAGTATTAGTTTCTTTCCCCATGTCTGGGACTATGATGTTTCCATAAATGGTTTCTTCGGCTTCAATAGGTTTTACTATAACAGCATCGAATAATGCTTCTAACTTATTCATAATTTTTCAATATAATTTTTAATATTTGATTCAATTTTTTCATAATGATTTAAAAACTCAGTTAAGGATTTATATGACTCCTTTGTGTGTAACTGATCTTGGGCTATTCGTTCTAAAGCACGTTTAAAAGTAGAATGAAAGGTTAATGCTTTAGAATACGTTTTATTTGTACCTGTAGATCTAAAATGATCCTTATCTTTAGTTACTTTAACATTTACCGTATAACAATTGTCATCGGATGTTATAAAATAGGGGTCCAAAGCTGGATCCTCGATCATTGTTAGGGATTTTACTTTTCTTGCCATATAACTTTTAATTTATTTTGTAACTATAATATACGAAAAACAATGTGCTAGGACACATATTTTAATAAAACTTATTATTTAATTTTTAGAGATTTTAACTCACTTCCTTTGGCATAAGGAACTTCAATTCTAAGTAAACCATTTTCAAAATTAGCTTCTGCTTTACTTAAATCAAATTTACTATCAATCTTCCAACCTAAATTAAAAGATCTTTTAGCAATACCTCGATGATAATAATTTATTTCATCATCTTTGGCTTTGTCATAATTAACTCTGATTATATTACCTTGAATTTGAATTTCTAGGTCTTCTTTATTAATCCCAGTACAAGCAATATCAATGCCTAAACCATTAGGTTTTTCATAAACATCAATAGGGTGTGGGATTTTTTGGTTTTCAATAGGTGCATATGTAGATGCATCCTGGAAGAAATTTCGAACTAAAATGTCGAAAGGTGTAACGTGATTTTCATAAAATAATGTACTCATATCATTTAAAATTTATGCGTCCTAAGATCGCGGTTTAACAAAAATATAACAATGTGCCCTAGCTCCAATGTTAATCTATTATACATATATAACATAATAAGGAAATTTTATTTTTCCAAACTATTTCCAAGAAAAATTATTTCCCATATGTCCCCATTCAGCAGTTTTACTAAAAATAGGTTTTTTAAGATCTAAAAATTCAATAATACCATTAGGAGATAAATCATATCCCTGTATTTCCATTTTAAACCCATCTATATTAGCTGTGGCTTGAATAGGTTGGTTATAACCAATAGCATATGCTAATTGAACATAAACTTCTTTAGCATTAAACTTTCTTAAATAATCAACA
>Ga0208795_1000532_pt1 | contig 18368 bp, 23 predicted proteins | sample CB_VirMetaG_6_FD_184541 | JGI IMG/M metagenome (GOLD analysis project Ga0208795, IMG submission 184541) | Freshwater to marine saline gradient viral communities from Chesapeake Bay - CB_1508_2 Viral MetaG (SPAdes) (version 4) | ecosystem: Environmental > Aquatic > Marine > Coastal | place: USA... | reverse complement strand
CAACCGCTGCGGCACTAGGCACATCAATGCCTAGTGCTTCGTCTACTCCTGTGCGCGAACCAGTTCCTGTGGTTCAGCAGCAACAGCAACAAAATATTGATCCTTTAGAAAAAGAATTAGGTGATGTTGGTGCCCTTAAAAGAATGATCAAAGGTCACGAAGGTCTTCGTCTAGAACCATACAAAGACACACGTGGTTTGCCCACAGTGGGGTATGGACATCTTATTAAGAAAGGCGAAGACTACTCTAAAGGCTTAACACAACAACAAGCAGATGAGTTGTTTGACCGAGATTTTGAACATCATTTAGCACAAGCAAGATCAACACCGGGATGGGATAAAGCATCACATGCACAACGCCATGCCATGGTAGATCTAGCATACAACATGGGCGGCGCATGGCACAAAAAATGGCCTAAGTTTAGTGCAGCAGCAGCCGCAGGCGACTGGGATAAGGCTGCTCGTGAACTAGAAAAGAGTCGCTGGTACAAGCAAGTTAAAACACGTGCACCAAAAGTAGTGGACCTATTTAGAAGAACATCATGAGAGCAAGTGAGTTCATCCCAGAGATCAACTTTAATCTGCATACACATAAACAAGATGTGTCTCGTTATGATTTCGATGATTACATTGGCAATACCAAACCTACCGGTAAAGAAATTGGTGGGTATGAAATACACCAGCCTGTAAACTATCCATATAAGGCATTTTTGATCAAGTCCAAAGATGACGAGGGTTTCTTAGGCGTATTGCAACTAACCAAATTTAATGGTATGTGGAAAAGCGAAGTAATGTTTGCACCCGAGATTCAGGGTAAGGGCTTTGCTATTCCTTTGTATAGATATGCCATTGTTGATCAAAAATTGACAATTGTTTCTGATCGTTCGCAATCACCAGGCGGCGCTGCTATCTGGGAGAAGTTAGCACAGCAACCTGACATTAATGTATATGTATACGATACTGGAGACAAGAAGTTCCATGGTAAGTATGATCCACGAGATTCGGGTCGTGTGTATGGCGTAGAAGATTGGCGTCATAAGATCCGTTTGGTAGCAACTACTAATACAATAACAACTAATGATCTCGACGAAAATTTCCGCGACGGTAAAAATCAGCAACTAGTCCGTGCTTATCACGGAAACCAAGGCGGCATTGATGTTGAAGATTTAGCAACACCTATGTGGTTTACTACCAGTCGTGAAGATGCTGAGTACTATGCTGGTGACGACGGATATGTAGTAGTGGTAGATCTTGATATTAAGAATCCTTATATGATACAAGTTGGTATCAATAACCCCCACAGTGCATTGGATCGCTGGAAGGAACTCCAAGCACAGGGTTATGATGGTATCTACGATCCCAGATTAGGCGACTGGATACCTTTCTCTAAAGAACAGATCCGTGTAATCGGCGTGAACAGCATGTTAGACGAGAACTTTGCTGATGGTAAAGTAAAAGGTAAAAGCCGCCCGGGTCGTGTTAAAAAGGCCGGTGCTAGTTGTAAAGGATCAGTTACTGATCTAAGAGCAAAGGCCAAAAAATACGGCGGAGAGAAGGGCAAAATGTACCATTGGTGTGCGAACATGAAAGCAGGCAAACAGAAATGAGCGATAAACGAGCAGATTGGGTGCAGGATATTCAAAGACTAGCCGGCATTACGCCTATTGCTAACGCACCACAACCCACAGCATACAGTATGGAAGGCAGTAATATTAGTATTACCGGACAAGAAAAAGCTGACCTACAACACAAACACAATATTCAACCCGGTACACCCGAGTGGTTTAAACTTTGGTTTACACGGCCTTATCTTACAAACACCAGTCCACTGGACGCAAAGTTTCAAAAATAGTCTTTACAAGGCTGTATACGGACTCTAACTGTTATCCACTAATAGAACATCAAACGCAGCGGTAATACGCTTGTTGTTGGAACGCATTGTTGCCCTAACATCAATATCTGTTTTTTCTGGAACAGGAATAGGAGTCTGGAATGTATAATCGTATTGTCCACCGCGAAGTTGTAGTTCAAATGCGTGTCCAATTCTAAAAGCACTTGTACCAAAATAACGAACCATCATTCGTCCTTCCGCATCTGTGTCTGAACTTCCAGTAGCAGTGACGTGTAAGATGTAAGCAGTCTTGCCAGCAGGTATTGTGTAAACTGCCATCATTGTTTGTCCATATCCTGCGGAGATTCTAGCAACTGTTGTACCACCTGCTGCGCCTGCTTCGATGTCTATGTTGGCAATGTTTGTTGTTGCTCCAGTAATGAAAGCACGATTCACTCTTGTAAATAACTGTGAACCAGTTTGATCGGCACCTGTGATAACAATATCCTCGGACGCAAAATCGTAGTTTTCGTCTAGACCTTGAACAGTAACAGTAATGCCGTTGTCGCCTGCGTCGTTTCTTTCAATGTTAACGATACTACCACTGCCCAGTGCGTCCCAAGGATATATGGTATCATCGATGTCCCAGATAGAACCCGTAGCACCACTGCCCATACTTGGCACTGCACCAAACTTGTGATTGAAACTGTATCCTGGGATCAATCCTTGTGCTACTTCCAGATAGAATGGTTTGTTTGATCCTGCCACCGGAGAACCCACTATGGTAGCATTTACATTACCACTGACCACCCAAGGATCTGTGCCTTGTGTTACATTTATATCACCCGGAATGTTTACATCCAATGGAGTTGATGTGTCTATGTTAACTGTTTGGTTAGTTATGTCAACAGGGAATCTATTGTCCGTGGTAACAACACTGCCGTCCTTGAGGACAATTAAAGAAGTTTCTGTGAGTCCTTCACCGTTGTCATATGCTTCTGTATCTGTATTATAAACTGCCATTTATCTTACCTCGATCCATCCGAATGAAGCATAAACATCTTTGTTTGCACTTCCTGTCGCTGCTGCTATTGTTATGATTTCCGATGTTGTTCCCATATTCTCCCTACCTAACTGAAATGCAGACGCTGAGTCAAGCGGTATTTTAGCACCTTGACCGTTGGGATCAATATATCCTGCATCTACGATAAAATCGCCCTCTGTAACTGCTGTGGCATCAGTGTTGTATTCAATGTGGGTATCAGCGTATGTACTCCATGTAGTTGCACCTGTTAGCGTAGGATTCAACAACACTTTATAGAACAGTGGCGAATTGTCGAGTGCTGCCACTTGAAAGTTTTGAGGCAATACAATACCTTTGATGCGATCTGTTCTCAATCTAATGCTCAGTATCGGATAGAATGTTAATGCATCTGAGCAGGTTATACCATCGAGTGGTGTTGTAACTGTGTTCTTTACACCAAGTGGAACTGATCCTGCTTCTGATAGTGTGGCATAACTTGAAATCTCCATAGTGTGTGTGCCAGACGCACCTGTTGTGTTGTGTATGTCCCATTTGATTGGCAAAAATGGTGTGTTGGTAATAACAGTGTCTTCACTGTTATTGAATTCAAATTGATGTATAGGGTGTGAGTAATTGCCAATGATGAATTTTAATTCAACGTGTCCGGTGAACCAGTTGTATTCAATAACAAGTGTTTGGAACTTGGTAAAGTCCAGAGTAAGTCCAGATCCCCCAGTACCATCCAATTTGTCACCGTTCCAGTTTGCTCTTGCAATCCTTGTTTCAGCGGTCCCACCTGCTGTTGTTTTACGGAGAACTACATTGTATGTTGTTCCATCATCTTCTAAATAAATTCCAGATGCTTCATCTAATATGCCAAGGCGTTTGACAATGCCTGTCTGTTGAGCATTCAACTTGAAGTGCATTATGACTTCATTCTCACGACCAGGAATGTACGGAAGCACTCTCTTTGTTTGCCTTTCAATCCTGTCACCAGTGGTGGTCCCAACACTCAACACAAGAGTTGCTTCATAAGTATTGAGTGTTGATGATGCTGTGCCTGTAACTTCCTCGTCCCAGATCAGTGGGTCTTTTGTGTATTGAAATGTATTAAACTCGGTGATTTCGTAGTTACTTACTTTACGCCTGTTGGTTGCGGTGTGCTGTACCGTATCATCATCGACACTGACTACAGGCAAACCAAATGGGTTTATGGTTGTTCCTATCACTGTTATAGGATTGCCAGTGTCGTTTTTGATCTCGACTTCTGGCATTGTGCCAATATTAACAGTGCCATCAACAGTCCAAGGGTCTGTGCCCTGTGTAACTTCCACTGGTTGCGCAATAGTAACAGCACCAGTTATTGAATCAACAGTAACCGTGCCCGATACAGTCCACGGATCTGTGCCCTGTAACACAGTGACAGTGCCATCTACAGTAAATGGATTTGAATCAGTGTACTCAACCTCGTTTTCATCATAGATATGTGTATGCGTGAATAAAGGATCGTCGTCGGTGTTAGTTACTGTAACTATGCCAGGAATAGTTACTTCACCTTCAATAACAATATCACCTTGAATGTTTGACAGCACACGAATAGCAGGCTTGCCATCTTCTGTATAGTCCATGGCCATTGTGAGGTCATTGGTATTTGGTTCGTAGCTATGGAAGTAATCAGTTGAGTTTGGATTTAGGTTGGCCATTAGGTTGTATCCCAGGGTCTGCCTTCAACTAATCCGCCTACGTTTGGATTGTCTACAACAGTATTCCCGGAATACTGTGTTGGTAATTCAGTAATGTCATACACATCACGAGGATTACTGCTGGCAGTCCTATCCAGTGCTGCTAGATCAAGTTTTGCTTTTTGTCTATCTTCGCGTGTTGCTAAACGAGCAATTTTATTGTGTGTGCGGAGTACTGTTCCATCCACAACACCAGCAGTGTATAGTGTATCACCAACTGTTAGTAACTGTTCGTCTAGCACTAGATCAAACCAATCAATGCTAACGCCAGTTGCGGTTTCAACAGCGTCTTTTAAGTCGCCTACTGTATCGCCACTTACAGTAACATCTACTGTGTAACTATCATAAACAGCCGTGTTTAATAGGCTTTGAACGGTTACCGTAGCCATCAGCGATAATCCTTACTAGAGTTCCACTGTGCAGCAGGATACAGGCTCTGTGAATCGCCTCTGATATCTGCTGGATGTTTGGGCTTGTTAGGACCGCCGCCCATGTCAGTTGTAACCGCACTAACCGGAGCATACTGCTCGTTTGGTTCGTTGGCGTATTCTGGTTCGTCGTTGACTTCCTGTGTGATATTGGTAACACTAACCGAAACATCAGGTCCTTTAGTGGACTCAATGTTGTCAATTAAATCTAGTAGTTGACGAATTAAATCTGTTGCTCGCATAATGTAGTATTTATGCGAACGTTAAAACCTTTAGAACTTGTAGCGATAGTTAAAGTTCAAGTGTCCTTCCCCGCCACCGTCTACGATACCTACAAATGTAGTGCTATGGTTTTTCTTTTGATAATTGTGCTTAAATCCAACATAACCGTCGAGTTCTGAACGCACACGGCTGCTTACAGTATCATAATGCATAACACCATCAGCATCAACACTAGTTGGCAGACGCATTGTTACTGAACCATTTACTGCGTATGGCTTGATACCGCCAAACACAGCAATTGAGTCTGTGTCGTACCCCACAGTTGCGTACACTGATCGAATGTCATCTACATCAGTTACTAGTCCAGTCTTGTAGCGAGTGCTGGTATTCATTGCACCAATCTGTGCCCACATGTCCTTGTAGTCGTATGTTAGGTTAAGTTCTGTGGTTTGTGAGCCATCAACTTCACCCCACATGCCAGACATATCAATCCAGGGATTAGTATCTGCTTTGGTATAACTTACACCAGCAGTTAAGTTGGTATCAAAGAACCGATGTTCATAGCCAATACTATATTCTTCTACATTATCGCTAGCAGCAAAGCGTACATTGTCAATCTTGCGTGCAGATAAGTTAGCCATTGTGCTTGCCCAACCGCCGTTGTTCTTTTGACGATCTGCATATTCTACGCTAATCTTGCGCTCTACATTAGCACTGGACAAGTCCACAGTAAAGTCACGATCATAGTCATCTACTGCTGCAACGTTGCTAAGTGTGCCAGCTTCGATGCCATTTACACTAATACCGCCTGATATTTCCACAGTAGCGCCATTGCGTCCAGTTAGGCTAATACCAAGATCGCCTACCGGTCGTGTTGCTTGATCCAAATCTAGCAAACCCTGTCCGTGTGTGTTTTCGTTGTAGCCTGTGATATTCTTGTTAGCAGTTTGCAACAGTAGTTGTGCAATGTTCTTGCCTTCCATGTAAGGCCACAGTTGATGTACAATAGCTACTGCACCAGCAACTACTGGAGCCGCCATACTAGTCCCCGACATGGTCTTGTACGAACCATCAAGATACGTGCTATTAATGCGTGTGCCTGGGGCAAGAATATAAAAATCCTTGGTTAAATATGGATCATTACAAGTTGAGGTTGCTTCTGTAAAATCCTTACAAACATGCCCTGACTTTGCACCTTCGATTGTGTTAGCACTTGTATTCCAATTGCCAACAACCAGCATACGCCCATCGAGTAGCAAGTTTCCGTTGTCGTCTACTGCACTAGCAAATGTTGCTGGATTCTGCACATAACCCAAGTTTGTGTTGCCTGCACTAACAGTTAGTACAATTTCTGAACCGTTAAGTGCATCTGCCCAATTTTGAGGATTTTCTAGATTGTAATAGTTTTCGCCACCGTAAATTTCGTGATTGCTGGTAAAAATACCATCGCCGTGTGCGGTAATACTTTCTTTATAGCTTGTAGAATATATAACGTTTGCACTTAAATTAGCAGCAACAATGTCTGGCTTGTCCTTTGCCCAATTGAGTGCTTGACGTGCAAAGCTCATTGATGGAACACGTTCACCGATACGTGCAATGGCAAGTTCTGCATCATATGCAACGCCGTGTGTTCCTGTGCCATCTTTGGCAGCAGCAACGATGCCTGCTACGTGAGTGCCGTGCCCGTTAGTGTCTTCGAGACCGGTGTCATAACCCGGTTCCCATTCGTACTTGATTTTGTCTGCTAGCTCTGGATGATCAGTGTCGATGCCAGTGTCCATGATCATTACTGTTGAGCCTAGACCAGTCCAGCCACGTGCGTATGCATAGTTTGCATTTACATCAAGCACAGCACCATTATCTGCTTCGGCGGTTGCAAAATCTGCTGGATCGTGACTGTCAACTTCTGTAGGAGTACCAACGTGGTCGCTACCATAGTAGGAAACATAGTTATATGTTTCCGGGTCATAGTCCAGGGCAGGTGCGCCGGGTTGTTCAACAATTACAGTACCCGATCCAGTGTCTGGTGCAGTTGGTGCAACAGGTGTAGCTTCGGGAGATACAATCTGTGTGGTAATAGTTTCTGCAACAGAATCGTTGACGGTTTCAGTAGTATTGATTACTTCGGTGGTTGTAGTACCATCGGTCCAGTTGGTTGTGCGAGTTGTAACCACCGTAGTAGTTACTGTAGTTGTAGTGTTCCAAAAGTAATAGTAGAACGTCCAAACACCGTCATCACGTGTGTCGGTGTTGATAATAGTTTTAGCTAATACTGGTTCGCTAACTGTGGTTGCTACAGTAGTTACGTCTAAGTCGCTTGTGTTTGCTACATTTGGTGTAACAGTGCGAGATACTAGTTCTTCAGAAGTGGCCGTAGTAACTGTGTTAGTAACCGTAGACGATTCGCTTACATCAACAACAGTTTCACGAACAGTGCCGTCGGTATAAGTATCAACACGTGTTTGCGTAGTAGTAACAGTTGTAGTTACTGGAGTTGTGTTCGTTGTTGTATAAACACGATACACCTCAGTAACCGTGCTACCGTTTGCATCTAGGCTAGTACGAGTATCATCCTCAGATACAGTTTCGCTAACAGTTGTGCCTGTGCTAGTAGCAGTTACATCTGCGGAGATTACTTCGCTGCTAACGAGATTAGCAGTAACAGTTCGGCTAATGCGTTCGGGTTCGCGGGTAGTAGTAGAAACATTGTTTACGGTGTCCTCTGTGGTGGTTGTATCAATAACCTCGCTGGTACTAGATCCATCAGTATAGTACGTGGTGCGAGTAGTGGTTGCGACTGTAGTGGTTGTTACTGGTGTAGTTGAGATATCTGTATAGGTACGCCAAACTTCAGTTACAGTATTTCCACTAGAGTCGAGTTTGGTTGTGGTATTGTCTACGTAGGTAGTAGATACTGTGGTTTCGCCATATGTTACAGTATCAATGGTGCTTACGGTGTCACCGGTTTCGGTAACATTTGGTGTTACTGTGCGAGACAGCATGTATTCAGATGTTTCGGTGATAACTTGATCGGCAGTTTCGGTAACTGTTTCGGTGTCAATTACTTCGCTTGAAGTAGTACCATCTGAATATGTAACAACACGAGTAACAGTGGTTACTGTGGTAGTTGTGCGTGGAATTGTGCTGACCGCAGTTACAGTACGCCATACCTCAGTAACAGTGCTGCCATTAGCATCTAGACTAGTACGAGTATCGTCCTCGTATGTGGTTTCTGTAGTTACGTCACCTTCGGTGTACGAGTTTTCTGCACTAGTAACGTCTTGCGTGCTGACTATTGCAGGACACGAAACATTGCGTTCTTCGGTTTCGGTACGAATATGTTCTCCACGGACGCCAGTGCGTTGTCCGTTGACCACCTTTTCCCAATGTACATCACGAGTGTATACGTCAGCAGTACACGCCGGATTGTCATTGGTATCGCTGGTAGGAACACCTGCGTTGCTAAGTGTCCAATCGGTATAAATGCCATTATGCCAACTAACGTTTGGATCAGGTGCAACAGCTACAATACCCGAACCGATGTTTAAGTAATAATCAAACTGTTCTTCATCAGACATATTAGATGTTACATTACCGGCCGCAATGATTCTATTATATGCATCGTCTGCATCATTGAATTGTCCGGTTTCGACTACTTTATCCCAAAACTCTTCCTGTCCTTCGTAATATTGTTTTGTTAATCCTTTAAGAACATTCCACGCATCTTCGAGTGTGCGTGGATGATTATTAATGTAGATTATTGCACCGGATTCTTTCAATGAATCATATCGATGTTCTTGCACGAATTTAAAAACTTTTACTAAGTTTTCAAGGTCTTGTTTTTCGTTTTCGTCTACTGTTTGAATTTCTGACCAACCAAAAATATCTTTCACACTTTTAGTTGAAAAACTATATTCTGTAGATACCGAAGGTTTAATACCGGCTCCGCCGGGTCCACCGCCACCGCCTCCGCAGCCAGTTAGGCTAGCAGTAGTAGCAACAGCAATTGCAATCTTACTCTTTGTAAAAGCCATCCTAGTTCTCCTATGTAGTGGATGGGTTAAAAAGTTTTACTTACAATGCATATTATACATAAAAAATCCGCTGTGTCAAGCGGATTTTTAGGGTGTAAAATCAACGACTTACGTCTGCTGGTTTGATTATTAGTTTGGGACCAGAGGGTTCTGCGCCTGGTTCTACATAAGTCCCATAATAAGTAATGCTGCACGCACTAACTGCTAGCACGATCGCACTAAAAATTAGCACTCTCACCATTGGTGTATGACTCCAGCAATAATAAAGAAGCAGGTAACAAACATTATACCGGTATACACAGTTCTGAACAAACATGCATGATCTGCTTCTTTTTTATCCTCAGAAATTTTGGATCCTAAGGTTTTACACCAAGTCCCCCATTTCATTCAATTCTCTCCCATGTTGCATCAGACGTATATCGAAAACTACCTAGATGCTTCATGCTGCTCCAATCTTTTGGATCAATAATACTTAGAAATATTTTTCTTTCACTGTCGTATAAGTGATATGTTTTGCCTACTACAGGAACAAAATTGTACTCTGCGTTATATACCAAACTAGTGTCTTCTGCTAGTTCAACTAGTCGAAAGTATTCTTCTTTTAGTTCATCAAACTTGGTTTGTAATTGATGAACTGCCTTGTTGGTCTTTTCCGTTTTATGAGTAAGCACATCGGGTACTGTAAAAGCAGGAGCACCTACATTGCTTGGATAGGTTAGACTTCTAGCATTCTCACAGAAACCCAATGGCTTATCATTATCGGACATTATGATTCAATGCGTGCTACGGCAGCTTTAGGTGCTTCCCAGTACCATTCACTGATTAGTGGAAGAATATCCTCGCCTGCTGCTAGTTTGCGTGTTGCATCTTTGATAGCAGTTTCACGATCAACTTCAATCATTGCATCATTGCGATCATGCTCGTAAACACGCACTCGTTCTACATAACAACGACCTTCAGTTACACTAAAGATATATTGATTGACCCATTCCCAAATAAACAAACTACTCATTTCCATGCTTACACCGCTTGGCAGTACACGAACTGTACCCAAAATGCCACCGGGTTGTTTCATTTCCGCTGTAATCTGATCCAGCCTAGGATCATTTGCTGGCAGCACAGTTACGTGATCAAAATAGTATTCGATAAAAGTTTTAACATCTTTTAGTTCACCAAACGGAACAATCCAGCCCATATCATCAATATCACCGGCAAATGTTAGTTCTACTGAACGATCATACCCGTGTACACTTGCACATTCACCTGGACTACCGTCTGGTTCACGATCAAAGAACTGTGCGTGACCGCAAGGTAGATATCTATATACTTTTGTTGATTTTACCTTAACGCCCATGTTTTCTCCTTAACAAGCAAATTCTTGCTGTAGTTTAATGTTATCAAAGAACTCTTTCTTAGTACCTGGATCAGTCTTAAATGAGCCTTCGAGGACAGTTGTCTGTGTAAGACTACTGTGTGCCATAATGCCGCGATTCTCGCAACAACCATGCGTGGCTTGAATGTAAACACCTAAGTCCTTAGCGCCAGTTGCTTTCTTAATCTCGCGAGCAATGTCATTAGCAAGTTCTTCTTGCAATGTACCACGACGTGCGCACCACTGTGCAATACGTGTATACTTGCTCAATCCAATTAACTTTTCAGCAGCGATAATGCCAATATATGCTGTGCCAGTTACTGGCTGGTGATGGTGTGAACACATTGATTTAAGTTCTGAACGAACAACAAGCATACCTTCATAACGATCTTCTGAGTCATTTGGAAATGCTGTTGCGTCCGGAGCGTGTTCATAACGTCCTGCCATAATCTCATTAAAGTACATTTTAGCAAGACGGCGTGCCGTGCCTTTTGAGTTAGGATCGTTGTGTCTATCAATAATCAATGTATCAAGTACAGTTTCAAATGCTTCTGTTGCTTCATCGATTAGTTGTTCTTTTTCACCTGATTGGATTAGACGTGAAATATTATCACCTGCCCAGTAACGTTTGTCTGCAGATTTGCAGCGTTCAATAATTTCTTCGTACTTTTTCATTTATTTCTCCGAGTTAAAGACGAGGATGTCTTAATACATGATGTATTATACACTTTATTTAGATAATTGTCAATGTTATTCAATATTAATTAGACGACAATCAGGATATTGCACATATACAGGATCAGTATCATCTTTCTTTTTATATTCTTCTAGTAATGCTAACCCACGGTTAGCATCCTCAATTGTTGGCCTATAATGATATCCAACTTCAAAGGTTACTTGTTCTGACCATGGACTAATATTTAGGTCGCGACCATCATAACGCATACGAATTAGTTTGTTGTATGCTTTTTCGTCGTCTAACAATATAGCACCACCGTGCCCAATTTCTAAAGGTTTAGAATACCCAAAAGATAAACATTTCATTGTGTTGGGTTCGTACATGTCTTTTTCAAGTCTTCTGGCACTATCCCAAATACGCGATCCAATTAGCCTGTATTCGCCGATCCAGTACGCATTGTCGTTAATATACTCATATGGAATGTCTAGTTTGTGCATTATCATTGGTACGCTTAAATAAGTAAAAGGCGTAAGCACTACGATCTTAGGTTGTTCGTAACGTAAACATAATTCAATGGCATGGGTGCAACAATCAGTCATGATAGCATACGGAGCACCTGTGTATGATGCCAGAGCTTGTTCAAATTTTAAAATTGCATCAAACGCCATGCTTATCGTACCATGCTTTTGTACTAGTAATAATGGTCTCTAGATCGCTATATGCAGGTTTCCAGTGGTGATCAAGTTGAAATTGTTTGCCGTCGGCTACTAATTCGTCTGGATCACCTTCTCTTCGTGGTCCTGTGATAACTGTAAGTTCTCCTACATATTTTTTGTATGCTTCGATAAGCTCTCGATTACTAATACCTGTATTTGTTCCTAAGTTATAACATGCACTTGGTCGCCCGTGCGGAAAATTAATTTCACTTCCGGACAATGCTTCTACAGCTTTACAATGTGCTAATGCAAGGTCGCTAACGTGAATATAATCCCTGACGCAAGTGCCATCGGGCGTATTGTAATCATCGCCAAAAAGGTGGAAAGGATTATTGGTAAACAATCGAGGAATAATATGAGTATCACCGTCTTCTGGACCAAGTTCTGTACCCCATACATCCGCTCCGCAGGCATTAAAATATCGTAAACTATAACTGCGAATATTATACGCACGATCATAGTCACGCAATAATTTTTCCATAATAAGTTTAGTTTCGCCGTAAGGGTTAATCGGTAACTGCGGGTCTGTTTCTTTAATAGGAATGTTCACTGGATTACCATATGTTGCTGCTGAACTTGAAAATACAATGAACGGTTTACGTTTCCATTCCTTTAAGTGATCTAAGAACTGAATGTTCTTTAAAACATTGTTATTATAGTATTCGCTTGGGTTTTTAATGGAAGGACCTACTAGGCTTGTTCCTGCACAGTGAACAAACCCGTCAACGTTCATACCTTGTAAATAATCTAGTACACGTTCTTCAGCAAAATCATCGTGCAAGAACTGATCATAAATGGTGTCTGGTAGTGGCAAGCGTCTACGGTCAAGAACAATTACACGAGCACCTGCTGCTTTAAGTGTTTTTGCGGTGTGGCTTCCAACAAAACCAGCGCCACCAGTAACGCAAATAGTTAAACCTTCAAGATCCATATTACCAGTGTTCTTTAACTTCATATTTTGATTCTGCAACATGATCGCGATAGCGGATGCCTGCTCGGTTCCATTGCTCGCCCTTACCTTCGATAATATCTACAATACGGTCCACGGTGCCATCTGTCCAATCTGAAATCTTGCCCATGTTTGAGCTTGGCTTTTCTAGGCCTGCTGCAATCTTAGCCAATGCATCGGCTTTGCTCCACGGAGTATACAAGCGAGTATAATCATTGGCAAATGTTTCTGGGAAACTGCGGTAAGCAGGATATACTACATTACACCCTAGTGCGTCTGCTTCGCTCACTGTGTTAGATACCCAATCCTGCAATGCACAGTTAAACAGTACACGGCTGTCGTTTAGGATAGCATAATAATCATTCTTTGAAAGATTTTCGTAGATGCACAGTTTACCTTGACGTTCAAGATCCTTTGCACGTTCAATATACTTAGGATTGTTAGAACGTAATGGACCACCTTGTAGCACAGCAAATTCTGTACCCAGTCCTGAGAGTTCTTCTACGATATCCATAAAGAAATCTGGCTGCTTTTCCTGATCCCAACGTGCTGCAAATACTACACGATTTGCACGTTCTGCAAATGGTTTAATACTTTCTACACGACTTTGTACTTCTTCCTTACCGAACGCAAGTCCTGAAATATTGTAAATGGGTGCTGACCAGTTAGCAATACGCTGATGTGCTACCATTTCCTCATTTGATGAAAGAACATGAACATTTGGAATTTCATTTACCATTTGTTCGTAAAGACTCATCCATTTACTCATGCCCCAAACGTGTACAAAGTCATCTGGATCGATTGCTTGTGCTAAACAACGCACATAAATCTGCGGACGATCCTTCTCTGGAATCTGGCACATGATATACGGCAAACTTTCAATACCGGGTTGGAACATATCTTCAAAGAAGACTGCATCCTCGCCGCTGCACTCGCCGTTACGCATCATCTGTACAAGATTCATCATTTGGCTCATACCAAAGTATGAACGTCCGTGTGCGTCGAGTACCTGCCCTACGGAAATTGCTTTAGTATCGTCAATAGTTTCGCCTGGAACAATTACATAATCAATACCGCGACGTTTAAATACACGTTCGTTCCAGTCTGTTAATTGATATGTGTAACGAGCTTGATAACTTTCCAAACCCATATAAAATAATTTACGCATTACGCTAATTCCTCAAGTTTCATAAATTTGTGAGAGCTTAACTCCCAAACACCAGTGCCTTCGAATGTATACCAGTACATGTTAGGTTGTACATTATAGCTGATATTTAGGTCATTTACAAGTCTAGCGTTAGGATCATGGAACCATGTAAAGATAATTGTATCGCCTGTTTTAATGACATCGTCGGCATACATATCACATAATTTCATTAATACTTGTGCCGCCGTCCAATAATGTCCAGCATCACTGCTATCAGGGACAGAAGTATCATCAGCACAAACATCTGCTACATGTGTCTCGCCGTAAATATTTCTTAATTGCTCTGCTAGCTGTGTCCCGCCGGCGGTATTGCCGGTATTATGTATAATGTAAAACATGTTAATTATTAAGATATTGATCTATAGACTTTTGATATAATGGATATTCATCCGGATATAGTATTTTAAACCAAGTATGGCCGGCTCCATAAAACTTTGGTCCAATATCATCGTACAATCGTTTTTGCCACGGTGCCGCTGAATTCATTCTTTCCTGCGGAAGTTGAACTGATTGTTCTCCGTGTGTATTCAGAATGTCTTGTAAAACTTCTTTTGCGTTTATTTTACGGTGGTCGAGAGGAATCCAGTTAATTTTATTATATAACTCGGGGTATATGACAGTCATTGGTACGCTGTGAATTCCTAAAATAGGAGCAAATTCCCAAAATTTCACACCTAACATATTGCATAGAATATTTTCCGATCCGTGTGATATCATGTCTTGTACAACACCTTTAACATATCTTGTCATTGGTTCAGATATAAACCCAAAAAGATAATCTTCGTCTGGGTGTATATCTTTGTACTGTATCTCTGTCCAATTAGCCTGTGAAAATACCCAGTCATAATATGAACTGGCATTTTTTAATACAGGAATATACACTAATTTACTGTTTGGCGAACGGTAAATTGGTGATTTAAAAAAATTCCTGAATGCATCAAACGCTTGTTGTTCCATTATCGAATACGGCGAGCGTCAACTGCCCATTGGTCCTTGAAGTTCTTTCCTTGACGGAATTTATTGAATTGCTGGAATGGATACGATTGCATATTGTATAAATCACTTTCGTTAAAACGATATCCATATGAGCGACAGAAATCCAGATAAGACTCTAAGTCATTGAATACCTGGGATACACGAGGATTATTATAAGTCTTCTTAGACATTGTTTTTCTCTTTTAAATTTTCAGTAATGTTACTGGTTGTGTTGTGTTGTATTGAATAAATGCGCCGTTTTCGTCATCTTCGCTAACTGAGATCCACACGGCACGACCTGGATACTTAGTAGCGATTTCAGCATATAAATCATCTGCTATCATTTCACATGATTTATAGTCTAACTGTAACACACTTTGATCGTATAGTCTAGTGATCCAACGTTTAAATTGGATAAACTCAATATCACGATCATTGTGGAATACTTCAATCCATACCTTAAAGTGAAAGATATGTCTGTGAGGAACACCTAGGAAACTTACATCGTCCCAGTCGCCTGTTGCGAGTTTAGGATCAGTATCAGCACCAGGATAACGATGTACACCTTCTTTTTGTAGCGTTACCCAAATCATACGAGGTGCTTTCTGCATAATGCGATTAGCAGTTTCTAGTTGTGCTTGTTTAATTTGTTCTTCCATTATACCGGCTCGTCTTCTTCATACTTAGACCAATCTGTAAAACTGTTGGTGGTCATCAAATCACGTACTCGATGACACCAAACACCAGGATTAGATGCTTTAAAGTCTGTATCGTCTAGTTTGAGTACCGCATTATAACCAAGTTGGTCAATGTATGGAAGTTTAACACTAATCATTGGAATAAAACGATGCCATTCTACCAGTTCGGTTTCCAGAATATCTTCTACATTTTGAACGTCAAAGTCTAGTGTGCACCAATAGTCTGCACGCAGGAAGTCCATAATAACTGCTTCCCATTGATGAAGTTTCTTTGCGTTAAAACTCATATTAGCACCAAAGTAAATGTGCTGAATATCTGGATTTGCATCTAGTTGTTGTTGAATGCTATATAATTCTGGTTCACCTACTACGAAAAGTGTGGTCTTACCATACATAGCTGTTTGTTCTACTTCAGTACCGGTAAAGTACTGCCCTTTAAAATTGTCGTGTGCTGATTTAGTAGCCATCGCCCCAGTCTATACTATCGTTGCGGTTATTCCATGCTCGTTGTTGAGCTCTTTTTAAATCAAGTGCAAGTGCAGTTTTTTTCTTACGCAACTCGTCTTGTTGTTGTACATCTTTTGCTTCTGCTAGTTTTTTACTAACTATTGTTAATTGTTTTTGTATTTCTGCTACTGTAGGCATATTTACGTCACCCTGTTAATATCATTTGTAATACAATGTGTTCCTGCGTCCCAGAAGTATTTGTGTCTAAAAGGTACTACGTGAACGGTTATACCATACTTTGCACACGCTTTTTCAACTTGATCATTATGTGAGCTTACAACAATGTTCTTTGGATCAATAATTAAAATATTAACCTGGAACTGTGTTTCACTTGCTTGTCCTACCCATTCGTCAAAGTAATGATCTACCATGTGCATCATGTTAGGATCTTTTTCAAACCCTGGTACAAACCAACGACCTTTGTTTTTAGTCATTGCTACTTTAAACTTATCGTTATACGCAAAGTTTGAGTCTGGCAAATACACTACCTCCCAGTCTGGGAATGATTCTGCATAAGTTGGCATATCATTGATACTAATAATCAATCCTTCTGTGACAGGACAATATACCGCATCTCCGTGCCCTTCTGCAGGAACAACTTTATTATAAGTGTTTGGAAATAGTTTGTCAACTGTTTCTAATATCTTTTCTTCTGAGTCGTGCGCTGTTTGTGTAGCAAAATACAAACGATCGCTTAACCGACTTACAAAACAACCGTTGATATAGTCCTGGTCGGTGTATACAATTTCTGTTCCGCTTGCGCGAATTTCGTCATAAATGTGATTATAAAAACTTAGTTTTTTATCTAAGTGTAATTGATCTGCAATTTGAAACTTTTCCCACGCAAGATTACGTTCGTTACCTGTAAGCTCACTGTGCTTTCTTTCAAACAGCCCTTGTGCATGATGTAGATTTGGAATATTTGGAATCCAAAATTTATCATGAATCATTATGAAATAGTCACGAGGCGCAGTAGGCGGTTGCACCCACTTATCCTCAAGCCAAAGTTCATTAAGGTCTTCAGGAAACTCCGGACGCCGGACGTTAACGTTAAATTTTTCTAATAGGTTAATTAATTTCTGATAATCTTCTTCGGTTTCTTCTGCTAATTGCTCAAACCGGGTGCGAGTATTGCTGTCTTTAATCCATGAATAGAATTCTGGTGGATAAGTTTTTCCTACGATACAGGTATCTAACCTATCCCAATGATTATAAACAGAATACATTATTTGTTAATACCTGTTAGTTGAATAACGTATCTATCCACTTCGCTTAAATTTGCAGCCATGTGTTTGGTTTTGCCAGTCCACGCAAACCAGCTTCCAGCTGCTCCGGTGCAGTATCGATCTTTAATCCATAACTGTTGGCCAGGAGCAGGATCATGCAAGAATACAATAATTCTTACAATGCTATCTAAATCCTGCACCCCCATATTTTTTGCATACGTAGGATAGTCGTCGTGATGCCATGGTAAAATCATGCCCGGGGTATATTTACTTAGGTCAAAAACCAGATTATCTAAATCAAAGTAGTCTCGGACATCAAACACCGGTAGTAATTCGTTAGGAACCAACACACCTATATTTTTATCATAAATTTTACGATTATCATCATATGTAGTGAACCCTTTGTTTTTGTTTCCGTGGTTCCGCCATGTTGTGCGTTCTGTGTAATCTAATTTATTCCATGTTACTGGAATGGTTCCAAATTGGTTATTCCAATTATTAAACGAGTACTTCATTTTCTAGTTTATCCAATTTTGTTTCATCTAATTCGTCGTTGCTCGCTGGTGTAGTATCAGCAACTTCAAACAATGCATTAAATTGACGAGCAGCACTTACAGCTTTTTTACCGCCCATACCACGAGCGCCAGGAACGCCAGTCCAAAACTTGCTGTAATGATCAAGAATAGCAAGTCTGTTGTCGTAATCTGGCTCAGCAAAGACTGCGTTGATAATATCGCGAGAAGTGATGCCATCATAATC
>Ga0208795_1000527_pt1 | contig 18519 bp, 35 predicted proteins | sample CB_VirMetaG_6_FD_184541 | JGI IMG/M metagenome (GOLD analysis project Ga0208795, IMG submission 184541) | Freshwater to marine saline gradient viral communities from Chesapeake Bay - CB_1508_2 Viral MetaG (SPAdes) (version 4) | ecosystem: Environmental > Aquatic > Marine > Coastal | place: USA... | reverse complement strand
GTAAGCATCAGAACCATTTACCTTCCACCACTTATCTCCGCGTTCTACTTTGTGAACTATAATCCCGTATTGAAGACCTATCTCTTGATAATTCATCTCTCTTTGGTGTTAAAGGTTTTGTTGTAGTATTCTAATGGGCTATCACCAGATATATCTTCATCGTAAGAATCATATCCGCTGCACCACGCTTCCATCCTCTGCTCCTTCTCAATCTCAAGTAATCCCTCACACCTCCAAATCAAATTTTGTAATAGTTCCTTTGGACTCACTTTAATTTCATCTTGCGCAAGACCTTCCTTAAGTTCAGATATTAAAATTTGCATTGCTGTTTTCATTTCTCTTTGGTGTTAAAGTTGTCAAGCATCTTGTGCAGTTTACTTGACATAGTGTTCTATTAAAGACACAAAACACTATCGTTCTGTATCATTATTGGTTTCTATTTCACAATCTGGATAGGTGCAGTTGTTGTTTAGTCTGCAACTCTCACCTTCTATTTTGATGTGCTTACACCTTTTGTTGGCTTCTAATTTCTCCAGAGAATCTTTTACTATCGCATACCAAGCCCACTTGTCCTTTTCAGCGTTCCAAAGTCTCTCGTACATCTCCAGTAGTATCTCTCTATTAGTCATTTTACCCTTACTTTATGTACCAGATAGTACAATTTTACCCTTACTTTGTGACAATTTAAGGTTCATCGTTGTGAGGATTTGCGATTCGCGAATCAAGAATAAAGGGAGGGAACGAATAACCATTCCGTTTATTTAAGTTAGTAAAAACCCCTCCCTCTATCGCCATAAGGTGTTGTCAATTATTAGGCTTAATTAATAAGGTTCAACACCATATTCGTTAGTATCCCTAAGGCACACGTCAATCATACTCCCTGATCCAGGCACACTCAAGTGCCGCTCAAGTTTTTCCATTATCTCTCGCATCTCCTCCAACTCCATTGAGCCCGAAGATATGGATGCATAAAGTAGTCGCAGTTGCTTAGTGCTGAGGTCTATGTAATGTGTCATATCACATTCGTATTAGTCTCAGTCTCCGTTGGTATTTGCGTATCAACATCGCTGAGTTAGTTAATTGATTCTGAATGTCGGTGGACCAACCAAACCTGCTTGCGTGCAAGGTAAGGTTAATCTGATCCAACTCAAGCATACGTAGGTATGCCTCGGTTCTCCTTATGTGTTTGCGTTTACGTAACATACTCATCTCTCTTTAGTACCATGCGTAGTAAAACACATAGTCATTAGGTTGCCAATCATCAAGTGTTTCTTCCACTATCTCGAGTGTATCCGCTATGTATTGCATGTAGTATTCATCATACTCTGTGCCTCCAAAGAAGAACCCGCTTGTTGTGGGCAGTAGTTCTTCTGCAACCTCGGCTCCGACTCTATTTATTTTTAAACACCTACGCTGTAGGTCTAATAAATCTTTCTTCGTCACACGAATCTTAGTACAGTTGTCTTCTTCGTCTTCCGTTAGATTGCGCGTGAAGTATTTGTGTATGGCATTAGCCTTGCGCCAATACCCTAAGTCTATCTCATCTACATCCTCATTCTCACGAGGTCTGCGATGTAAAAACATATCTAATCCCATATTAATATCCGAATAAATTGTTAAGCCCCTTGATAATCACGTAGAAGAACGTGAAGATAGGGCCGTAAATAAATACATAAGCAAGCACCTCCATAATTACGGAAGGCTTCTTTCTTGGTTGAAATTCTTTAGGTGTCTTAGGCATAAGTCGTAGTATTTAATATTTCTAAACATAATTCGTGTGGTATCTTACTCCGCTCATGGTTGTTGGCTCTCCCTTGAGTGCCTGTTTGTGACCCTCGTGGCGCAGCCTCATGACAAGGCGCACCATTCTTACACATAGGGCGTGGGTTCCAACGTAAGTCGTTAGTCCATATGTCGGTTGGCTTCATACGTGTGTCCCCATACTGGCAGTACGTTACCGTGTGTCGTATCGGATGACGCTTCATGAAGTCCATCTTGCGTAGCATACCACGAGGGTTCTCAATGTAGTACACAAGGTTAGGGTTCAACAGTGTAAAGTAGTGTATCAACTCATGAACTTTGTCTATAATCTTGTCACTCTTTACAGCAAAGTCTGAGGTAGGTTCTTGTCCATTGCGGTGGTGTCTTACACCTGCAATACTATACGATGTACACGGGGGTGATGCCCAGATCACATCGGGCACCCATAGATTCTTAGTGAATCCATGCACTTCTGCTACATCAAAGTCCAGGATGTCAACAACGTAGTCGATACCACCAAACTGTTTGATGTCACTTGAGAATACATTCATCCCAAGTTCTTCTGCGGCTTTGCCCACTGAACGTGAGCCTGCAAATAGTTCTAATACATTCATTCGAATACGGTATTTGTAGTGTTGTTAATAATCAAAGAGAACTCTCCACGCTGAAGGCTCTTTGCTTCTCCCAAGGTATTGGCATGAAGGGTTTCATCCTTCATCTCTCCACCGAAATAATTTTCAATGGTGTATTTCATAAGGCAAGTTGTATTTAGTTATCTGTACTCTATCTTCCACACCTTCACGGTGCCTTCGTTAATCATATCGAACACGCTATCCCAATCATTAGCATCCATTGCCCACTCAAGGTCATCCTTGTGGTGTGGTATTCCAAAGTTGCTGTACGCAAATTGACGGGTGTTGATATAAAAATCTCCATCGTCGTTCTTACTCGCTATCCATCTGTACTTGTTGTCGCACATCACGGACACCAAGTCAATCTTGATTTGACGTATCGAATCCGGTACTCTTAGTGTAGGTGGGTAGTCCACCAATTGTCTATAAGTCATACTCTTGTTTATTAAATTCTACTTCTGCTTTGGCAAGCACCTCAAGTGCCTGCTCTAATTGTATACGTATGTAGGTACTGTGTAGAAGCGCAGCAGTATCCCGCGCCTCTTCCACAATACGTACCGCTTTACGGAACTCATCCATTATCCACCACGTTTAGAAGTTAAACGCTCGATGAAACTAAGTTTCTGATTAAGTTCACGGCTAACATCGTCAGCAATGTCTTGAAGTTCACTCAGTTCTACCTCTTCTATCTCTGGGGCTTTGAGTGTAGATGCAAGGCCCTTGAATGCAACGAACTCATCGAGTTCAGTGACCTTACGTATAGCCTCAGCCAACAGCGGGTCGGTGCTGTCATCGGATATGAACTGACGTAGGATTGCCTTCGCTTGATTCGCATCAAGTGATTCAATCTCTGCTTGAGACTTAATTGCTGGGGTGTTGTCCACCACCACTCGGTTCAGTACACGTGCATCATCACCTATCTCAATGATGTCAGTGAGTGTCGGTACACGTGACCCTCTACCACAAAATTCTATGAACGCCAAACGTGCATCCTCAAAGTTTTTTGCGAAGACAGTGAAGTAAGACAATGTCGTCTCACCTGCAGGTGCTGTTCGGTCAGCGTTCTTGCTACCCTCACCAATGTATGGGTTGGGTACGGTTACAGAAAATACTTTCATAAGCATAGTTGTGCGGTGTTATCCTCTTGCACTCTTGAGTTTGGTTATTACTAAATCATCTATGTCGCTCATCGCTAATTCAATCTCGTGTTCTTGTGAGCCACCCTCTTCTATCTCCATCATGCATAGGTCAAAGAAGTCATGCACCTCATCCGTAAGATCTGGGTGCTTGGCTACGATGTCCTTGCAGTATGTAATAAAGTTGTCTATCATCTTGTCGTCCATTTTAAATTGTATAAATAGTTTCCGTTACGCCTGTCTCACCATCGTAAAACATAGCGGCGCCTCCATCATTACCTTCATCATCGCACTGCAATATCAACTGCGTGTCGTCCTGGAATACTAATACGAGTGGGTTCTTGTACCACATCAATAGTTCCATCTCACTTTCCTCTAATCTTCGTACCGCTTTTACGGTCTTGTTCTTCAGCAAGTCACTGAATTTTTTTACATGCTTGTTAGCCATATCTCATGTGTATAAGGTTACTAATCCGTTAATCATTTCCAAATGTCTCTCACAAATTGAGAGTTAATACTTAAGACTAAACGCCTTCGTGAATATTTATTACTTCCTCAAGTGCATTCTCATAGTCAATAGAACCGTAGGTTATATCGGGAAAGAAAGTCTTGTGAAAATCTCCGTGATTAAAGTAAGTCAGTGAGGATGATACATAGGTGCCTCCACCCATTCCATCGTTCCATATGCTGACTCCAGGCACACTTGTCTTGGCTTCATACCCAAGTCCTCTACGTGTTTCAAAGTAACGTACTGAGGTTACTGTTAATTTATTTTTCATATCACTCTATCGTTTATGATTTTATCAATACTATCTCGTAACTCTTTAGAGAGCAGTTCGGTAGGCAAGTACACAAGGTTACCCTCGTGGTCATACATACTCACCTCCAGATTTTCCACCTCATGCTCGGTGTAAGGTGGCGTGTCGTATGTACCTTCATCTCGGTACACAGCAACAGTGGCCACCACGTTCAATGTGTTATCGTTGTATTGCAATTCAAATTCCATTACGCTATATCTTTAAGGTCATTACTCGCTATGTCGTCAAGGCTTGTCCATAATTCCATGACCTCATCGACTGCATCGAGTTGGTATGCACTACAATTCATACACTCTGCGTTGAAGTTTATCTTCGTGTTTTGTGTGCCACATCCTTGACAATCGTACGTTCCTTGTAGCGGTGCTTCGGTATCGAATGCTATCTCATCCAATTCATCGGTAGTAGTGACACCAAAGGACTCGTTCCAAGCATCCATATCGGCTTGGTCATACTCAGCATCCAAGTCCCAATCGTAGGTGTACTTGCTGGATCCTGTAACGGCTGTGCTTCCGTAGTAACGTACGGCACGTGAGTGGCTGTCGTTGCTGAACCAATTGTCTCCAATCCATTCGCCCATCCCCTCATTGAAGATGCGGTACACACCCTCGTTGTCCATGAACACCACCTTACTTGAGCCACCCAAGTATGTGAAGATAGCATCCTCGATAAAGGGATTGTCGAGCATGTCAATGTCTACTGCGGGTATCGTACCCACAAGTTCTGCGAACTCCGCAGTGTCACTCTTGTCCTTAGTTCCGAACCCCGATATAACACCGTTGTGTATGAGTCCAAGTGTAGGTGTCACAGCAAACGGGTGTAGGTACTCGTCACTCATACCGTGTGTAGCGATACGGAAGTGCAAGAGCATGGGCTTGTCACCCACATCGGAAGTCTTGAGTTCGCGGTAACGCTCAAGGAATTTGTCAAACGAGTTGCCCCCCTTGTTAGGGAACTTCTCAATACACAGCAAGCCATCCATGATGTAGAGCATACCGGCTCCATCATCGTTGTTGTTCCAACAGTTCTTTAGTTTCTTCTTAGGTAACATCTTACCATCGTTCATAATTGCAATACACATAAGCATAGTTGTGCGGTTATATCCCATCGCACTCTTCGGTTTCGGTTATATATTATTGTTCTAAAAGTTTGTCCATCGCTTCCAGCGTAGGCTGTACATCTGTAAGGTAGTCTCTGCCGAATTTATCACGCAGTCTATCCACCGCCTCACTTGAGTAGGACACGATAGTACGTGGGTCTACCTTGCGGTTCTTCAGTCTACGAACTACACTCTTGTGGAACACACCCACACCATCGGCACTGAAGTTGAACGAGCCGTACAAGTCATCGGCAAACTGAGCGTACATGCTCACTACCTTGAGCACTTGGTCGTTTGAGTACACCTTACGCAAGTGAATACCCAATGCACTCTTAGGGTTTAGCATCATCGTAATCAACTGCAACGGCTTGATGTTCTCGTTAGCACACATGATACGCATCAGATCCCTACGCCATAGCAGGTTGGTCACGTTCTTGAACGCAGGTGGTAAGCGGAACTCAACGTATCTACTTTGAATGTTGACTGCTGAGTATTTGCCAGCACGCTTGTAGTTGTCGGGCTTGCGTTGCATCTGTGAGTAACTATTACCCAATCGGTGTCTCCATATTGTAAGAAACAACGGCACGAATGCTTGAATCGAATCGAAAAATTCCTCGCCCGATAACCCACGTTTACCTACATTGATGTGCCCACCACAATTACTGCTGTAGTCAGCGTTGATATGGTCACGAAGTAATCGGCCCTCCAAAGCACTGTCTAACAGCGGGTCATTCAAGTCATAGATTGGGCTGACTAATTCAAAGCCGGTTTCTTCGCACAGGCTACCATCCGACTCGCGGCACCATCCTGTCTCATCCACAGCATCCAAGTCCCACGTATCTAACGGGTCATCATCTTCTTTCTCGACCTCGAAGCCAATCGTGTACACCGTGTCGTGTGTAGTGAAGTCTCTACGAAAACCACTGTGGTATTCATGCAGTTGGCGGTCATTCTCCTCCTCAAGTCGGTACTCATCATTACGCTCATTCCAGAAGATGTTCGTACCCTCATCATCAATGTGGTACGTACACCCATCTTCCTCGCAGTACAGCGTGTCATCTTGCCAGCACCACTCACCATTGTGCATGCTGTAATCCCCATCTATGTACGATATTGTACACCCATCTTCGTAGTCGGGCATCCATACCTTGTCACCACAAACAAGTTGTTTTACATCCGAGTAGTACTCGTCCTCAAGTATGGTAACCCTACCGTGCCCTCCATCGTGGTGCAACATAGGTCTTGCACACATCTCCGCAATAGCGTACTCTCCCTCATGTTCGCTCGGTGCTGTAAGCACTAAGCAGTCATCCGCATTCTCGACTTCGCCGTTAAAGCAAACGACTTGTCCATCTTTCAATTTATCCATAGGCATAGATTCATGTGCATCAATAGCCCTGCACATTTAGGCTTAGGGGACTGCATGGGACTCGAACCCATAGTACACCCAAACACCACGTTATAAACCAAAACCAAAAGAATTGGTGCTTGTGTAGCAGTCCGTTTATAGTGTGGTCTCCACTACCAAATCATCCCTACAAACATAGGGTAACTATCTGACAATCAGTGTTAAAGAGTTGTTAAAACTCATTCTCAACCTTCGGTTCAACGTATGAGCGATCGGATAATACCTACGTCTACCGTACCGTACTTGTCATGTACCTTGCATAGGTACGCCCAAGCCTCGCGTATTTCCTTCTCGCTCCCTCTCCTTCTGCCGGTGTGTATAGCAACAGCCCGGCTCAATCTTTGCAACTCATTCATACCTCAACGAATTTAAGTCCATAAACAGAGGGGTAGTACATGTTCACCTTACCACTCGAACTTGGCTTGTGTGGTGGGTATATCCCACGCACCGTGTCTTCGACACCACGAGAACAAACGACTGCATCGCCCATGCTCACCTCTACGCCAGTGTCTATACGCACTAACTTCACTTCAACGCCATCATAATTTTTCATACTCATTCACATTTGTTTAGGGGACTACGAGTGTCTCGCTCACTCAGTGCAACAGGGGCATAGGTATCCCCTTTGCAGGTAGTCCGTTGTAGGTGTGGTCTCCACCATCCAAAAAGTACCGTACTATTTCCGCTTCGCCCTACGGGTTTCACGTTGGTCAGCACTACGTACGGCCTTGCTATGCTCACGCTCCGCTTTGCGGTCCATACGATTGGCGTATTTCATTTCAAGTGCATCGGCTTTTGCCTTGCCTCGAACCTTACGCTTGCTTGTACTTGCAGTCTTGCCGCTCAGGGTCGGTGCGCTCACCACTCGGACTACGTACTCATAGCCCTTGTGGTTGCGTTGTGTTGCGAAATTGCCCATTACACGTTTGGGTTTTGGGGGTTAACGAACATATCGAAATTGCCTTGCACAAGTAAGCGGAACTGCGGGTCACGGACACTCTTGTAGGCACCAGCCAGTAGGTCTGTGTAGAAGCCGAACGATGCGAAGGCCTCAGTGTTTAGGAAATCCTCGAACAGGTTTTCGATGAAGTCGCGGCCCATAGTACGCTCAAGGGCTTGCAATTGTGTGGTTGTGTTGGGTGTTGTGTTGTTCATAAGGCAATCGTTTTTAGTTTTCGGTTATCGTTTCAACACCACAAACAAATAACAACATTTTGACAATCTCAGTTAATGAAATGTTAAAATCCCTGCGCATTATGCCCACCAATTTTCCTGCGTACATACAGGATCAGATCACGTACCCGCATGATAGGGGTTGGTCAGTCAGTCAGTCCCTCGTGTGATGAGCAAGTCCATGACTTGCGAAGGCGTGTGTGTATGTATGTGTACGCGCGTCACTCGCGCGCATAGCACGAAGGAATGGTTCACATTTGAGATTTCGCATTCTAAGGGGGTGTGGTGCTCACCAAATCGGTCTCAAGGTATGGGAGGTAGGGGATTGCCGAGATAGTATAGAGATATCCCCCTACCACTACGTAGTAGGGGGTATATCTATAGAAAATAATTGACAAATCCAAATGAAAAAACACGCTTTAACAAAACTTTAACAGCACGTTTTAACAAGGCTTTAACAGAAAATTTTTGTATTCACATGTGCAGGCATATGTGTGCGCAGGCAGGGGCGCAGGCGTGCCCGAGCGCAGGCGTGCAGGCGCGAGCGCAGGGGCGCAGGCGTACCCGCGTGCCCGAGCGGGCGCGTGTGTGTATGTATGTACAGGTGCGCGTGTGTGTGCGTATGTATGTGTGCGCGCGTGCATGGGTTGATTCTTCCCACCCTTTTATATATCAACCCCCTACCGAGCGTGTACATGTGAGCGCATACGGGATCTGGCGGGCGCATAATGCACACGTAAGATAGAAACACACTTTAACAAGGCGTTAACACTTTACAGCGAAATAACCCCCTATGTTTGCAGTGTAACCAAAACGAAATACGATGAAAAATTACGAAGACAGAGTTGTTGAACTACTACGTAGAGACATGGAAAGATTTGACAAGCAAGTGCGTGACTGCGTGGTGCGCTTATACGAGCCGATGGTGACTCACGGCCTCGACAAGTTGCTCGCTACACACACGGAAGTAGTAAAACTACTTGAGATTGTTAACGAGGTCAACGATACCCTCGACCTTATCCACGACACATGCAAGGTGACACACGAACACCTGTGTCACATGAGCCGCGTATACTCGTACTGCGACCAAGCGCAAGGGATGGACACACCTATGGAAGTGGTTTGCGACTTGATAGGGGACATTCTCAGCGAGGAAGTCGAAATGTGTACACGTGAGGGTTTCAGCCCGACTTTCGAACTGCTCGACTGCGGTACACACTTAGAGGTGTTTGTGCTCGACTGAGCCCGCATAATGCACACACGAAGCCCCGCCATTGAGCGGGGTTTTTTTTGGGCCAAATCGAAAAACAACAGTTGCGCGGGCGCATAATGCGCGTACGTACATACCCGCGTGTAGACCTGCGCGAGCGTGCACATATACGGGCCTATGCGTTACACATATACGCGAGGCCATTTTAAGCCGTTTTAAGGGACTTTCTCCTCTTGGGTGGTGTGTTGGTATTGTTGGCCGTAATGGATTCGTTAGGCGTTCTCTTGGGGTGGTTAGTGTGCCTCCAATGGTGGTATGTGGGGTTGTGGTTCTCTTGTGGGGGTTTGTTCGGGCGTGGATTGTTCGCCCCCTCTTGTGTACAGAGGCGGGCTCGCGGGCAGTCCCGTGCACTCCCGGGTGCTCGCATACATGCACGTGTACCTACAGGCCTGCGTGCGTACCTACGTGTGTGCGTGGGTGCTGTGCGTGCTTGCGCAAACGCGCAAACCTGTGCACGTGTTCGCTCGCATAGGCACCCCCGTTCGCGCTCGGGTGCGTTCGGGTGCGCGCGCGTAGGCGCCCCCATATATATATTATCCCCATCCAAAACATTTCTCAGCAATTTTTGCGGATCAGGGTTGTGCCAGGGTAATTTCGAGTGGAGGTGTTGGGAAGTGGTGAGCCGAATGGGTTGCATTAGGGCTCATGAGGTTCCGCAGTGCGCGGTGTAGCGAGAAAATTTCGAGCAAATGGGGGGCCCCTTGTAACTGAATTCCGTCGAGTGATGTCTGAGTTTTCGTCACCAACCGTTCTGCTATCCCTTTACGCTTGAGGCTTGGGATGTTGAACTACTGTGTCCCAGTACTTCTTTAGACGGTATGAAGGTACAGTAAAAAAAGGAGAAAGTCAATAGGTAGAAATACCTAATTATGCAAAGTCTCTATACGTTATCCAAACTTCCTCTCCATCAAGCAGTGCCTGGGCTACCTCGGGATAGATGTTCTTATATGCCGCAGTGCTCTTTCCAATGAAGCCTTTCATATCTGCAGAGTTTCCGACAAGTAAGCACCCCGCAGTATGCTCATCGGTGTTCCCGATATGGATGAGGATGTACTCAAAGTTTGGAACGTCACGTACCCAGAGCATACCCTTATGCATGTCGGGGAATTTATCTTTATATCTGTTATGATGTCCTCCCACTGTGCGTAGAGTAATGCGATAGGTTCCTGCTGGGATCCTGGTTTCACCCATTACCTTCTCGTCACGATGTTCGTCTTCTAATGTAAAGCAGAGGAACTCTCTACCTTCTTTGCTCTCTAGGTACAGTGCTCCAAGAGTGAAGTCATCTTGGCTGTACATTCTTATTACACGTAGTTCCATAGTCACAAAGGTATCCTATATTTGTGAAATGGATTTAATAGAGTTATACAACAAGAGGTTTGCACACCTCTCCGACAAGGGTAATGTGCATACGTATATACAGCGGTACTACAGCAAGGAGTTTTTTATGCCCGAGCGGGTATCCAATGTGCTTGAGATTGGCATTATGGCTGGAGGCAGTTTAATGCTATGGCACGAATGGTTTCCCTCAGCGAGTATCGTAGGCATTGATTTAGATGAGAACGCATTGTTTCAATACAACGATAACTGCGGAGAGCAAGAATACGATAGGGTAAGCATACGCATTACCGATGCCTATACAGAGAAATCAGTAGATTACTTTGAGGACGACCACTTTGATTACATCATTGATGACGGTCCCCACTCCCTCGAGAGCCAGAAGTACGCTGTGAAGCATTATCTTCGCAAGGTGCGTCCTGGTGGTAAACTTATCATTGAGGATGTGCAGGAGCAATCCTGGTTAAAAGAACTGTTGGACGCCGCAGACCCCGAACTGGTCGCAGGACACAAGGAGATAGTTCTGGATATAAAGCGCAGACCAGACGATATACTATTAGAGATAACACGTAAGTAATGAAGTACCGCACAGGAGACCCGAAGAAGAAAAAGAAGAAGGCACAGGTCCGTGGTGTTGATGTAGACAAACTACCCGAGGGACGCATCGCGCCTTATGGTGAAACCATATTCGACAAGTACAGCATTTTTGGTAAAAAGAAGAAGAAGAAGTGAATCGCTACAGAACAAATACAAATAAACCCACCAACAGAAACAAGAAGTACAGAGAAGGCGTTCCTGTAGGGGAACGCGTTGTGTTGGATGAGGTAGATGTTGTAGCACCTAAGTTCAAACCTAAAGGATTATTCAAAGGTATACGCAAACGGATAGCGCGAAACATCAATCCCTATTCTTACGAAAATGCAGGTGAGAGAGTATCGGATGCTGTACTTCGTAATAAAAAAGAACCAGAAAATTCATTTGCAAGATCTGGAGAATCACTGAAAGAGCGACAAGCCTTGTTGGATATAGCGATGGGTCAGCCTGTACGCGATACAGCGATTGGTTCAATTCAAACTTCACGATACCGTCCTTCTAACTCATCAGATTCATCAACAACCTACTTTCGTTCTCCTGTAACTGAGGAAAACATACAGGCCAAATTTGACAACATACGCAACATGCAAACTATACCTCAGTTCGCAAAGACAAGGGAGGGTGTAGATTATCAGAACCTGTATGTTGACATGCGAAGAAGGGGACAAGACTTTGGAGAAAACGTCGATTCTGCAGCCGCAGCAGCAGGCATGAATTACTTACGCCGCCGTAAAGATAATGGGTATGGTTGGAAAAATCCTATTGTATACCCAGGGGATGAGTCTTTTATAGGACGAGGAGACGCCTACAACAATATGTATGGGGAAACTCTGGGTAATTTTACAATAGACCTCGGTGAAGACGACAAAGGAAAGTACATAAGTTATTATGACAAGTGGGATCTCGACCCACTCAACCGAGATACAAAGAAGTTACAATCAGCATTAGGTGTTACATCCCCGGAGATTTATGGTAGATTGTACTACAAAGAAAACCCAGACGGTTCCATTACATACTTAGACGGAGAAGGTCGAGGTTCTAAAAAGAAATACAGAAATGAAACTAAATAAGACTAACAAGAGCGTTAAGGTAAAAGCACCAGAGGGATACCACTGGATGACAGAGGGTGGACGCCACTTTCTAATGAAGGGAGACTATAAGCCACACAAGGGAGCATCACCAGAGGCGCCATTCAGACTGGTAACCCACGATAAAGGGAAGAGCAGTCCTGCTATGGATGCTGCTCGGAAGGCGAAGAAAGGTTAAACGGTTCTTCACCCCTCATCTTTCTATACAGGCGGGCCACATTGAGCCTGCCTTTTTGTGTCAAAGCATAGCGCACCCTATAGTTCATCTTGGTTTCATCCCTAAAGAAATGGTCCTCCATGTTCTGACTGGGCGTGAGTTTATCGAAGTGCTTGTATATCCATCCCTTCTTCATTAATGGATACACGTATCTGTCCGCTAACTTCTTATGGCTCTTATCCATCGCCTGGGATAAGTAGGCTATCGTCCAAAACTCCAGGTCATAAATAAAGAAAAGGATATCCACCTCGGCCTTTCCCAGATCCATAGTTGCCTTAGCATCTAAGTACAAGAAGTGTAGGTTCTTCATGCCGTTCTCAGTGATGTATCTCTTGTCTATTTTAGAGAACTCACGAAACTTCTTCTTTCGGCTTACAGTACTTTTTGGCATATGAGTATCTTTGTTAGGTAAAAGTAATACTATGGCATCACTTAGTGGAAACAAAATTAAAGATACGTACAATCTAATCTTAAAACTACAGAGCGCAGAGGCATCATCATCTGAGCAGGTAGTAGAAGATGGAGCAGGCAACGACACGGCACTTAAGATATCTACAGATACAGTAGAGACTACAGGAAGTTTAAAGATATCAGGAACACCATCTACCTCGACCAGCGATGTGAAAGCACTGATGCTGAGTACATCGGGCGTAGTAGTAACGCGTAACCTCAGTACCAACCCCATAGGGACAGCATCCCTTACTGCGAATGCGCCACTATCAGCAACAGGAAGCACCATTGAGTTGGAAGATGCAGGCAACCTCACGCAGGTTACCTCACCAGCAAACAATGACAAGTACCTATTGTGGGACGAGACGGCAAGTACCTACGTATACATTGAGCAGAGCGACCTGGCTACGGCAGTATCTTCACAGATATCAGCGACACAAGAGCAGTCGCTATTCGCAAGACCACAGCAAAACACTGCGGTAAACAGCGCCTCACTCACGCAGATTCAATTCGCAGAGATTGTAGGCGACTCCTCAGCAACAGGGTCGACCTCACAAGCAACATCATCAGTACTCTTCGGATCTGATACAAACAGCATCCTACAGTTATCACAAGTAACTGACCCAAGAGATTCAATACTACTGAATGAAACCGCAGGGTACTACAAGGTTACCGTATCGTGTGAGTTGAGATCGGTTGCCAACACAAACGTTGACCTACAGGTATGGGACTCAAGCAACTCCGTAAGCGTTGCACGTTCCTTTAGAACTGTTAACAACTCAGATACGTACCACGCAGAATTTAGTGGGCTCTTCTACAGCGACGGATTATCTGGCATTAAACTTCAACTAAGAGCCAAGGCTGGCGCATCGGGCGTAGAGATACAGCAGGCAAACAGTTTCTTTAAAGTTGAGTATATTGGGGCAAACACTGCCTTTTAATGGACAATGAAAAAAGAATAGAACTCTTTCACCTCCTTAGAATTAAGTTAGATGAGATAGAAAATATTTTGGAGCACTACGGTGGAAAGGACAACTACCTATCTACCTACTGCTTTGGGGTATACACACCCGAGGATGATGAGAACGACGAGAAGTACGAACTCATGATGGGCATGCACATAGCAGAAGAATATGAGCACACACTTATGATGGAAGCCATAGACGAATGCTATCAGTCTAACTTAGACGACCCCGAAGATGGAGACTCCAGTAAAATAAATTATTGGCTAAATAAATAAAATGGAACTCATTAGAAAAATCATCATCGGGCAAAACCCGAAGGATGCTATGGCGTATTACGTAGGCCAAAGAGCAGGAGAGTCAATTATCGATTCAATAGTACTGGACGAACGTTGTTTTGTAAAACACGGTATTCGTCGCTATCTTGTGTACATCTATAACAAAGACCAAGGCATCATGCTTTGGAAGACTGTAGATGACATGCCAGTATTAATTGAACACGATTGCGACTTTGAATGAAATCACTTAGACATTTTTTAGTTCGTGTACCCAACGTAACACGAGACACCATCAACGTTAATGGCGAGGATATGTACCTGGACACGAAGTTCAGTGAGTTCGAGCACCGAACAATGGACGGAGAAGTAGTGGGGCTACCCGCTAAGTACGACACAGATGTGAACATCGGAGATACCATGTACTTCCACCACCACGTTGTGCTCGGGGGGAACCACCTCATGCTATCAGACGAAACCACACAACTGGAGGAAACCAAAAAGCGTGGACAGTTCATCGACCCAGATGACGATATATATGTAGTGTACTACGATGATGTGCGTGACCCTATATCCTGCCAGGCATACGCCTATAAATCTAAGGAGACAGGAGAGGTTAAACTGCTGAGTGACTGGATATTCCTCGTGCCCGAGGATACTGCGGAGGAAGAAGAGGAGAAAGAGATTATGGTGGGCAACCAAATCATTTACCTCACCCCAAAGAAAGAAGAGCCCGAAGAGAAATACGGGTACGTAAAGTGGGGCTCACCAAAGTTAGAGGAACTGGACCTCTATCCTGGAGATAAGGTTTTAATACGCAAAAACTCCGACTATGAAATGGAAGTAGATGGAGAGAAATTATATAGAACTTTTATTAAATCCATCTATGGCAAAGTCGAAGAAGTATAATAACATACATACCGCTATGCGCCTCATGGAGGCAATGCAGATTGCTATAGAGAATATGATACAGGAGATACAGAAGCCTGTGGATCAGGAACTCAGTGGCTCACAGCGTAAGGCTGAACTGCAATCCATAAAGCAAACTGCGGTAGATGCTAAAGAACTTATCGTTGAAAGAGAAAGACTCGAACAACTTATCAAAGGACTCCAGCAAGATGGAGAAATCAAAGAAGAACGAGACTACTCGGGAGGATTCGCAGAGCAATACTCAAAGTAATCAAGTCTTTATATACTGGGATTATTAAATGGCTGGACTTGTAGAAATAGAAGAGGAACTTGTAGTCAACATATGCCCTGACAAAACCGAGGGTGAGGTCGAGGTATACTTTGACTTACCCATACAATTCCCAAAGCAACCCGCGAAGAAGGATATACTATTTCACGACAAGCCCAAGGAAGAACAATACTGGCAGAGGATACCATTACCCAACGACTTAAAGAGAGTAAAGTCAATGGAAGAATGGATGTCTATGCCCGAGGGATTCCGAAAGAAATACACCAATTACATTAGTGAAGAATATAAAAGAAGACGCAATGGAGTATGGTTCTACAACAACGGGGTGCCTACCTATGTCACTGGAAACCACTACTTTTTCCTACAGTGGTGTAAGATTGATATCGGATACCCATCCTACCTTAATTTTCAAAGGGAACTATTCATACACCTCGACGCTTGCATAGCAGACCCCAGGTGCGTAGGGCAGGTCTACGTCAAGTGTCGTCGATCTGGGTACACCAATATGTCCGCCGCAGTGCTGGTAAATGAAGCCACACAGGTTAAGGAGAAACTTCTCGGCATTATGTCCAAGACAGGTACCGATGCACAGGAGAATATATTCATGAAGAAGGTAGTGCCGATATATAAGTCACTCCCGTTTTTCTTTAAACCTATTCAAGATGGTACTACCAACCCCAGGATGGAACTCGCTTTTCGTGAGCCCTCAAAGAGAATTACAAAAAACAACAAGACTTCATCAAGAGGTGAGGCACTTAACACAATTATTAACTGGAAGAACACCACAACCAACGCATACGATGGAGAGAAACTACATATGCTCTACCTGGATGAGGCTGGTAAGTGGGAGAAAGGTAATGACATCCGCGAAGCCTGGCGCATACAGCGTACTTGTTTGCTTGTAGGTAGAAAGATTGTAGGTAAAGCAATGGTGGGTTCCACTGTAAACCCCTTAGAAAGAGGGGGTAGGCAGTACAGAGAGATATACTATTCCAGTAATGTCAACGATAGAAACGAAAACGGCAGAACAAAGAGCGGTCTCTATAGAGTATTCATCCCCGCCTACGATGCACTCGAAGGTTTCTTTGATATACACGGTAATCCTGTTGTTACTGATCCTGAGAAACCAGTGCGCGGTCTTGAAAATGAGTATATATACTTAGGATCAAAGACCTACTTAAAGAACGAAAGGAAAGGACTCTCTGGAGATTCGTATGAACTTAATGAGGTTATACGTCAGTTCCCCTTTACCGAGGCCGAAGCATTTCGCGACAGTGCGAAAGCATCGCTATTCAATGTTCAAAAGATATACGAACAGATAGAATACAATGAAGACCTCTATCCCTCGCCTGTAGTTGTCGGAAACTTCAACTGGAAAGGAGGACAGCAGGATACCGAAGTTATCTTCAGCCCTGATCCTAACGGACGGTGGAGGATAGCCTGGATGCCGCCAGTAGAACTGCGGAATAAAAAGAAACCCGAGAACGACTGGCTCGGATGTGCAGGGGTGGATAGTTATGATATCGATGCCACAGTAGACGGGCGCGGCTCAAAGGGTGCGTGTCACTTCTACAACAAATTCAATATGGGGCATCCCTCTAATATGTTTGTAGCAGAGTACGCCTCACGCCCACCGCTGGCTAAGATATTCTATGAGGACATATTGATGGCCGCTAAGTTCTACGGATACCCAGTGTTAATCGAGAACAACAAGTACGGTATAGCAAGGTACTTTGAATCAAGGGGTTACGACCACTTCCTATTGAATAGACCTGCACACCTCACATCAAATTACGGCAGCAAGACCAAGACAAAAGGAATACCATCAAACTCCCAGGATGTAATACAAGCACACGCCCAAGCGATAGAGTCTTACATACACGCACACGTAGGGCTGAATGAAGAAACACTGGAGTTTGGTAAGATGTATTTCGAAAGGACCCTCGAAGACTGGGTAAACTTTAAGATAGATGACCGTACCAAATATGACCTTTCTATATCAAGTGGATTAGCATTACTTGCAGCGCAAGGGCCTAAGCAAGAGAAGAAGAAATCTGATTTTAAAGGCAAGACTTTCTTCCGAAAAGGTCAGATAATTATACGAAGATAATAAGAAGTATATTTGCAATAGTAGCAATCTTGAGTATGAACAACGAATATAAAAACGGACAGTCGTCTTTCCCAGATCCGCTATGTGGTACTGAGGAGAAGATGTCCAAGGGATATGGCCTGCAATATGCAAAGGCTATGTTTGCTCAGTGGATTGGTAGTGACTATCAAAATTCATTGTACGGAAGACGCAACAGCGAAATGGAACGCTGTAGAGATTACGCACAAGGAACACAGGACACATCAATCTATCGGCAGATATTAAACTCACTCGATAACAACAACGGAGACGGTACTCTATTAACACTGGACTATACCCCAGTACCCATTGTTCCTAAGTTCGTTAAGATTGTAGTGAATAAAATTCTCTCAAGAGAACCCTACCCTCAGATTGAAGCCATCGACCCCCTCTCTAAAACAGAGAAGGACAAGAAGAAAAACGCTACTGTATTGCGTATCGAGAATCGCGATATGATACAGGAAGCAAAGTCGTTAGGTCTACGCGTAAAGCAAGACCCAGAGCAACTTCCAGAGACACCAGAAGAAACAGAGATATTCTTAGATACCAATATAAAAACCGACGCAGAGATATCCGCTCAGATTGCTACTGAGATGACATTGAAGTGGAACGACTTTAATCAATCTATCTACCGTCGTTGTGTTGAAGACTTAACAGTACTTGGATTGGGTGTCGCTAAAAGAAGTAACGACCCCAACTACGGAATCAAAGAAGAGTACGTAGACCCCAAGCGTTTTATACACAACTATACAGACGACCCTACATTCTCTGACCTCACCTACGCAGGGCACTTTAAGTACATCACCATCATGGACCTCAAGCGTATTGCTGGCAATCAGTTTACTGAGCAGCAGTATGAGGAGATTGCAAAGACCGTGATGAACAAGTACGGCAACAACCCTACGCAGTTCTCTACCACAGGATCAGGATATGACAGACCAGGGACACGCTACCGCCAGGGATACGACGAGTATA
>Ga0208795_1000517_pt1 | contig 18693 bp, 10 predicted proteins | sample CB_VirMetaG_6_FD_184541 | JGI IMG/M metagenome (GOLD analysis project Ga0208795, IMG submission 184541) | Freshwater to marine saline gradient viral communities from Chesapeake Bay - CB_1508_2 Viral MetaG (SPAdes) (version 4) | ecosystem: Environmental > Aquatic > Marine > Coastal | place: USA... | reverse complement strand
GGTATTAAATATCTCAATGGATGGTTTTGATCTCTTGATCCATCTTTAAAAAATTGATCGAAAACGTAACCTTTGTTTTCATTACCTTTTATACTTAAAAAAGTCTCAATATCTAGAGCTATATCCTTAAGTAAACCTATTCTAGCTTTATTATCTGCTTTTAAGGTAGGTATAGCGCTGTTTATTGTTTTTGCTGATTGAAATCTAGACTTAGAATAACCTAGTCTAGTTATAGGTTTTTCAACGCCTTTAAAACCTGGTACGTACTCGTCAAAAATAGAAACCTCACCATAAGTATGCGTTTGCTTCGTTCCAGTATAACCTTGCCTAAAATAAGGACCGTGCTGTGGGTATTTAGATAAAAAACTATTAACAATAGATGTAAACTCTTGCATTTCTTTAGAGTCTAGATCTGTTACTTTTATTTTAACTTCTTTTCCCCTAGAGGTTGTTCTAGTAGTTGTTTTTTTTACAAGCTCAACAGCGAATGGAGTAGAACTTATGTCTTTAGCTTTAGCAAGGTCAAATCTTTTACTAGCCATAGCTTTAGACTTACCAGCGGCAACATCTTGCTTTGCTTCTAAGCTTAAATCTGTATCAGATCTTACAATTTCATTAGTTACTAACTTACCATATAAACCAGCAATACCTTTTAAAGCTTGAGCTTGTGGTGATCTAGCGTCAAACCCTTCAGCTTTTTTACCTTCAACAATACCAAACGTTTCTAAGAAATCAGCTTTACTAATTCCTTTGTTTAATTTAAACGGAGCAAGTCCAGCTCCTTTACCTAGTCTAGCTTGTTTAGTATAAAAAGCATTAAGTAAACCTTTTGGAACGCCAGTAGACGTACCTAAGAGCTTCTCTGTTGCAGCTTCTATAACCGCCCCTTCTGGTAATATCTTTAATAATTTATCTGCGTTCTTATTGATAAATTGCTGAATAGCTGTAGCATCACCTTTTGATAGGTTTGCTTTTGGATCTGTTAATTTTTTAACTGGTATACCAATTTCAGCTGCAATAATTTCAGGAGCTAAGTCACCAAGTTTTTTAAACGTTAGATTATTCGGATCGATGTCTTTAATCTTCTGTTGTACTTGCTCTTTAATTTTAGCCGCTGCATCGTTAGAAATTAACGAACTTGGTTTTATTTTTCTAGTAATAGGTTTTTCAGCAACTTCAGTTGTTACTTCTTCTGCCATAACGCCTTTAGCCTCTGTAACATCACTAGTAAACTCTTCACCTAAAACTCTTTGAGAAGCTTCGATTGCTCTAGCTGGTAAAAACTTGTTTATATAAGCGGCTAGTGGCACACCTGATTCTGGATTATATTCTCTAATTAAATCGAATATACCACGCTTACCTGTTTCAATTTCGTCAGTTAATAGTTGACGATCAAAATTAGGTGCATCTTGCCTTTTATCTACTATTTTTTTTACTATAGGCTTGAATTGCTCTATAATGTCAAAAGCACCAGCTTCACCTTGAGTGTCATATATTTCTTGTACTTTAGCAGACGCTACAGCGCCTGTATCTTTTTTACTAGCTTTAACATCGCCTAAGTCAACCTCTGTTTCAAGGCCCATATCAACTTCTCCAGTAGCTGATAAAAGCTCAGCTCTTTTTGATATTTTACCTTTCTTTATGTTTTTTTGATAGTCTTTTATAAAATCATAAACATCTCTACCACTTTCGAATTCTAAGCTAGCATAACCTTTACCTCTAAATATATTTAATATAGGTTTAGCTAGTCTCATAAAAGTTTCTTTCAAGTTATCAGACCAAGTTAATTCACCTGTTCCAATAGCGTCAGAAAAAGAAGTTAAAAACTCTTCGTTTTGCACTTCACTAGATTGATCAGAATAGTTTTCGTCTATACGCTTTTGAATAACTGCTAATTCTTTTGTACTTAATATACTTTTAAAATCTTCTACTAGTCTAGCCGCTGTTTCAGGATCTGAAAAAGATTGTTTTATTATTTTATGTAAAAGCTCGTGTGATCCAGCTGTTACAGAACCTACCTTAGCAGCTCTTTCTTTATTTATAAATATCTCTCCAGTGTCAGGGTTTATAAATGCATCGAAATCTGGATCTTGACCTGTAGCTTCTACAAATTCATTAATAGTGTTATACACTTTTACCTTATCTTCTCCAGCAAACTTTTTAACAGTTTCAACTTCAGTTTCTATGATTCTCGTATTTGCATCTGCTAATACTCTAGACACCTCGTTAGATAGTTTTTTATTTTTATTAACTAAAGCACCTTTAGCAGATCCGTATTGTTGAGCTGTTAACTCACCCATTTTAAACGAATTATTTAAACCTTCTAGTGTTTCATTGTTTTTAGTTTTTTCATTTAACAAGTCTAAAACCCTAGATTGCTCTTCTCTAGTCATCGTGTTAGCCAGCTTATTTGTATTTTCTAACAAGTCTTTTAAAGAAGATTCAGTTTCTTGTATTTGAATGTCTATAGCTTTTCTAAAGTCTTTATTTTTATTTTGAGATCTTTGAAGTTGTAAAGAAGAAATATTTTTTATGTGTTTAGCTGCGGAATTAAAAACTTCAGTTTCTGTTATTAAAGCTTTTCCAATAGTAGAAGGAGCAGTTGTAATACCAGCTCCAGCAAAACCCATTAAATAATTGTTAACACCTTCTTTTGAAGTCATAACCTTTAAAGCGCTAACCATAGAATCGCTTAGACTCTTACCAGAGGCTAAGCCTTTATTTAAAGCTTCAGTTCCAAGTTGACCAAGCTCAGTTAACCCTTCTTTATTTTGTGTTAAAATCATTGACACAAAAGGCTTCATTATACCTGTTTTACCTATCAAGTTTTTAGCAATACCCTTAAGCCCAACATATTCAAGACCAGCAGCGATACCGCCAAGGGCCAATGGGGTAATTATTTCAGTTTCTCTATTACGTACTAGTTTACCTATAGATTCAGGGCTATCGCCGTACAAACTTTTAGCTTTTTCAATATTATAATCAACATACATTGGAGCTGCTATCTGAGGGAATATAGAAGCTCCTCTAGTTAAAGCAGCTGGTATAGCTGTAGATACAAAACCACCTATAGTGTCAAAAATACCACCAATTAACTCATTGCCTGAGGCAAATTTAGTTTCAAAAGGCTTTGTAATGTCAAACTCTTTTACAAAAGTACCAACGTTTATTCTAGCTCTGTTTAAAGCTTCTGATTTTTTAAATTGATTTATTATATAGTTTTCAGCAGATCTACCTATTTCCTCCTCACCTTCACCCTTTAAGAAGTCAGGTAAATTTTCATAACCAGCCATAAAAGAAGGTATATCTTCACCTGATAATCTCCTGTCTTTTAAATCCTTCCATTTACCTGGGTTTTCACTAAATAATACTCTTTCATTAGTTTCTGGATCAACAAACTCAATAGCGTTTGGATCCTTTTTAGCTTTTGCTTCTATTAAAAACTCTGGTGTTTGACCCATTGCTTTCATAGATTTATCAATAAAGTCAATAGCTGTAGCTTTAGAAGTTTCCCAAGCGTCTTCTAAACCAAGTGGAATATTAACTAAAAAAGCACCTGCAGCTCTTTGACCTATAGTCAAAGGTTTTGGTTCTATTTTTTCTTTACTTATTTTTTCTATATAATCAGATACTTGATCTAGATTTTCTACAGATGCAACAAAGTCATTATAGTCTTTAGTGTCTTTTCCTAAAGCTTCTCCTACTTTACTAAAATCAACTTTAGGTAATCCTTGTATACCATAAGCGTCACCTTCTTGAACTTCTTTTACTTTTTCTACTAATTTTTCTCTATCTTTTATATAAGAATCGTAATCTTCGTATAATTTTTTATTAATAGTATCGTCAGGCGCTAAATCAAGTTGTTTATATGCGATAGTTCTTTCGTCACTTCCAATACTATATTTGCCTAGTATGTCTTCTATTTGATCCTGCTTGTATTGTTTCTCTTCTTCCTCAAACTCTTCTATTGACTTACCAAATACATTCTCATGTATTTTATTGAAGTCAGATTTTTTTTCTTCAAACTTTTGCAGGTTTTTTCTAGCCTCTTGAAGTGTTTTTCTTTCAGCTTTCTGGTTTATTACATCTAAATTAAAGTCGGCTATTGGGTCTAATTGAAATGTTCCACTTCCAGAACTTGAACTCTCGGATGCTACCGGGGTTGTTGCTGCAGTCGCATCCTTTTCCGCAACAACTTCTGTCTTTACTTTTTCAGATGGTGTTTTAGCAATTTCTACTTTTGGAGCTTTGTATTCATTTTCTTTTTTCCATATCTGAACTTTTTGAATCCATTGCTCTTCTGGAACTCCTTGGTCTTGAAGTGACTGTACGTATTCTAGTAATGTCATTTAATTAAATTTATAGGTTATTATCGTCAATAAACTTTTGAGCTTTAGCTTTCTTAGCTTCAGCTAAATCAAACACCGCAGCGTCTGCCTGAACCGTAGGAAATTGGTTCGTAGTAAATTGTTTAAGATAATTATTCATAAAGTATTCTTTATATTTCTTTTCAAATAAAACTTTTTTATCTTGCATAAGTGGCAAGTCTTCTGTGTAGCTCCAAGAACTGTTACCAGCATTAGCACTCTGAGCCATCTGATCGTCCTCTTCGACACTTGTACCTTTAGATATATAAACGTTCCAAGCCGCAACAGCTTCTTGCTCAGAGCTCATTAAACCAGCAACCTCAGCGTTTATAAACGGAGTTACTTTCTTTTCGATTTTATCTAAGTCGTACTTAAGTATGTTTCTACCTTTTCCATTTCCGATGTCTATAATCTCATAATCAGGAGTGCCATCAGGATTCATAATTACATATTCTTCAGTTATTTTAGCTCCAGCTGTAAGCTGCCCGTTTTCACCAACCATATCAGGTGAAAATACACCAACCTCAGTAAGTAATCTTAACATATCTTTATTAATATCTGGAGTAGGTGCTACTATAGAAGTGTTTGACTTATTTAAAGAACCCAACGCTGTGTTGTTTACAACCAAAGGCTCTTCAAAAGCTGGTCCTATAAATACTATTTGCTGAGCTCCTCCAGGTAGAATATCTAAATAAACATTATAACCATCAGACTTAGAAAACCCAGGTTTACCACTTAAAATACTATTAGCTACTGTATACTTATAGTTGTTATTAGAATCAAAATTTGGCTCATCAGTTACATTTAGTTGCTCTAAAAGAGAAGATAAAAAATCTAATGATAATTGTGGAGCTTGCTCTAAGTGCTTTATTTCAGCTAACTCGTAAGCACAGGTTTCATCTTGACACTTGTTATTTTCTATAGCTAATTTTAATTTAGCATATATTCTACCCGTGTTTCTATATGCATTGTCTAGTAGCTGAAAATTGTAATCACTAGTACTTGAAATGAAACCTTCATTGTAAGCTATAGCATCACTTTCATTAAACTGCTGTAAAAAAAGGTTTTGATTTAAGTTTTTTTCCATTTTTTGTTTTTTATTTTCCTCCTAACATTCCACCACCAATAGACGCTAGAGATCCAAACATACCTGTTATAGCCCCAGTTTGATCTGCTTTAGCTTGCGCTTGATCTTGTTTTGCACCCATTAATTCAGCGTAAGTTCTATCCATTTCTTTAACTTCTCTCTGCTCTGTTGCTCCAAACACAAACTGCTTGCCCATTGCGCCAGCTTGCTGCATTCTTTGTTCATCAGCTATTTTTTGCTGTTGAGCTCTTTGTTCTCCAGCGGCTGCCTTTTCTTCGTTAGCTTTTTCTTGCTGCTCTATACTAGCTGCAACACCTTTTTTAGATTGCAAAGCTGCTTGAGCTAAAGCCGTTGCTCCGCCAGCTCCGCCACCTGTAGTTTTTATAGTGTCTAAAGTGTTAGCTAACGATATATCAGCTTGTTCTATTTTAATTTCAGCAGCTGCGGTTGCTACTCCTAAATTAGCAAAAGGATTTGTTATCATACTACTTAAACTAGTAAAGTCTTCATAAGGATTTACTACTTTTTGTCTATTTTTTTCTAAATTAGATAACTTAAGTGTCAACCTAGCTTTTTCTCTAGCTGCAGCTCTTGCAGCTTTTTTAGCCGAGCTAGATCCAAAAATTCCACCTGCTATAGACGCTGCTCCACCTATAACACCTGCGACTACCATGCTCATATCAATATATTTTTAAAGTTCATATCTTCGTATTCTTTGTAGCTTACACAAGTAAGCATTTTTTCTAGTTTATCAATATCTTTTATATTGTCTGGGTTTGGATGTACGTTAACAAACACTGAATCTTCTAGTGCTTTTATAACTCTTTTGCATCCCGCTGGCGCATTTACATAAGTTGGTGCTTTATATTCAAAAGAACCATCTTCTGTTGCTATTACTAAATGACCTTGCATTAAAAACCAGGTATGTGATCTATTGTGTATTTTACCTATAACCATACCTCCTTTACCCATTTTCATTTCTCTTACATAAACACCGTCTGAAAAAGAGTGTGTTAAAGGAAAAGAATCTGAATTACCTTTTACTATATTAGTATCATTGCTATTTAATAGTTTGTTTTCAAGTTCTACCACTTTATTTCTAAAGTTTTTTATAGCAACATCTGTTTTAGTTGAAGTCTTTAAATTACTCATTAATAACCATTATTATTACTGTAATCAGACATTACTGAGAATAACTGCTTTTCACCTCCAACATCTGTTGTATTATCTGTTTGAGCAACTCCTATAACGAAAAAGCCTTTTACTCCGCTAATGGAATTTCCAAACAATACTTCACCAGATCTAGCAGAAGTGTTAGATACTAAGTTAGCAACGTATCTATTTTCTTTTCTAGTAAAACCAGCGTAATATCTATCTAAAGGTGGATCATTTGTGCCTAAGACAGTATTATAGTCTTGTCTAGAAACAACTAATCCCGTAGCTGGATTTATAACATACTCTCCACCAGTATAACTAAATACACTGTTTGTTGAGTCAGGTGTTGATTGCCATAAACTAGTAGTGAAATCAAAGTCTTTACCAGTATCATCTGATGTGTATCTAGTAATTTGCCAACCATTACTACCCTCGTAAGATATTGTTTTAAAGTTTTTAGAAATAGTATTTTGTGCGTTTAAAACAAATGTAACATTTGAAACACTAAGACTATCATAGAAAGTACCTCTATTAACTCTATTGTCATAGTGCTTCCAAATACCTAATGGTTTATAACCACTTATTTGGTTAACAACAGCGCTGTTTTGTACAGTATAAAAATTAGCTCTTAAACTAAACGCTCTTTGAGGAGCGTAAGAAAATCTACTTGTCCAACCATTAACATCTTCGTCCCAACAAAGAGTATTATATGAAGAACTACTAGATGTAATATCTGCTGTCTGTAATGAGGTAACATATTGATTATTATATATATCCCACCCACCTATAACGAGTCCTTTTCCAGTGTTTGAATCTATACTGTTTAACGTATCTCTAAAAAAATCTCTCATTCCAACTCTTGATATTTCAGTTATACCATTATTAGATAACCTTAAAAATGAATTGTTATTTTTATCTGAAAAATATTTAGCATAACCACGTACAGCAAAACTCTCTGGGTTTTTGCTTATACCAAATTCTCCTGCATAAGGTTGTATAACCCCTATAGTTAAATTGCTAGACGTAATACTAGAACTTCCTTCAGCAGAATAAATAGCATCTTTATCTATAAGAGCTCTACTTACTTTTCTTTCTTGAAATATTATTAAGTTAGAGTCTTCTGCGTATAGTTTTTGTATAGAACCATTAGCTGGATCTGCGGCTTTAGTTATATCTTCAGCAGTAGAAAAAACATTAGTTTTATTTATACCAGTTCTAGAATTAAATATACCAGAATATATTAACGCATTATTTCTTATTGTTGAATTAGGCTCTTCTTCTACTAAGTAAGCTTTTACTCCATAATCTGTAGAAGTATTATTATAACCACCTCTTATTCTAGATTCTTCAATAGCCCAAGAATTATCCTCACTAGTAGTGCTAACTGCTGGATAACCTCCTTTACTAGCGGGTATACCATATGATCCATTCCACACAGGTAATGAGTTTTTATTTGTCTTCTTGAGAACAAAAGAGTTAAAATATTTTACTTCTACTACTGCTCCTGCCATAGTTAATTATTACTTATTACTTTATTTTTTTCCTTTAAGTTATTTGAAATCTTAAACCACCAAAATTTATTGGTGCGTCATCCTGATTTGTCCAATCAACAGCACCCCATTGATTCGTGCCTCCTAAAGGACCTGGACAAGTGTAACATAAACTAGCTAATAAATCTTGAGCATCAGCTCTAGTTGGTGCAAAAATAGGTTGATTATAAGAACCAACGCTGTTTGTACAAGTAGGGTTTCCAGGAGATCCACTAGTAATAGCATTTGAAAAATTTAAATTAAAAACAGTTCCATTACCTTCTTGTGAAAGACCGCTGTTACCTGACCATTCTGTTTCCTTGTACATGTACACACCATTACCTATGCTAGAACTACCGCTTCCCCAGTTAGAAACTTCTATAGCTACATAGTATTCTAATTTTGTTTGAGAAATATTTGGACAAGACTCAAGTCTAACTTGGTTTTGTATACCAACAGGTGTAAATACCATATTTACATATAATCTTCTAGCAATATTATTACTACCAGCATCACCAATAAGCATTTCAATTTGATAATTAGAAGGCACTACGTTACCTGTCCCAACTCCTGATTTTAAATCACATCTTAAAGATTTATCTCCATTTGGTAAAGTTTGTAAAGCACTCGACCCATCGAATGTAAAAAAGTCATTTTGTTGATTTGAATCTTCTAAAAGATCTTGCGTTGGATTATCGGATAATAAATCAAAAATAGAAGTAACGGTTAAGTCTAAGTCCCGCCATCTCAAATTATTATTTAAAGCCCCATTTAATACAAAGTAAGTAGCAAAAATTTCGTTAAATTGATTTTTATACACCGTATCATTATTAGCTGGCTGATTTTGAGTTGGGTCAAAAATTGGTAAAACATTTTTTGGATATGCTTCAAATGTAAATGCTGATTGCTGAGGGCCGTCAGGGTTAGAAGGATCGTTTACAGTTGCTATAAAGTTGAAATTAAAAAATCTACTATCCTCAGATGACTGTCTAAAAAAGAATATATCATCAAAATAATTTTGAGTTATTGTAATATTATAATAACCTGGCGCAATACTTGGATCATCATTTTCATCTATTAACGCAAAATAAGGTCCTAGTGGTGCTAACTGTACGTCTATTGATTCTTGAGCTTGATTAAACACACTGACAAGTTCTAGTGTTAAAAAACTAGGATTTATAGCAGTTCCAAAAGAATCTTGAATAGTAAAATCACTTGATAATATTTCTCCACCTGAAGGCAATGCTTCAGTCCAATCCGTTGAATCTATTGGTGAAAAACCAGCACCTCCACCGCTTGAATTTAATATCAAGCTATTTAAATCCGTAACTAATCCAGAAGTTGAGGTTTCCCAATATATATCTAATAAACTCTCTACAGGCTCTGTTTCATAAACAGCTAAGTATTGTATACCTGGTGTTTGCAAACCTTCGTCATTAGCTAAAACAGCTTGACCTCCTAAGCCTGGTTTAAAACTTATTGTATCACCTGAAAGAAGTGAAACATAAACCTCGGTTCCGGTAGAATCTTTGACTCTTATTGACGGAGAATTTAAGTTATCTACGTCCGCGACTAATAAACCTTCTGCTAGCTTTGGAGAACTTATAATTGAATTTACTAATATTGTTCCTTCTACATTTTGAAGTTTTAAATCTGGATTCGTAGGTGTTGTTGTCTGATCTTCTCTAGCTTCTGCGCTTGCTGGAGAGTAGTTTGTTGTAGATATTTGACCTATTTGTTTAGGTGTACTTATTCTAGCTACCAACGGATTAGATTCGTATTGATAAAACTGAGGTATATAATTTGGAATAGGAGGTATCACTGGATCATAGTCAAACAAATCGTTTAAAGTTGAAACAGTAGAAACAGTGTTTGAGTCTCTTCCAGTATAATATTGATCATTAGTATCACCTAAATTAGTAGGATAAGATATGTTTTGCCAATCAACACCTAGGCTATTATTTTCAACTCTTCCATATATTTGAACAGAACTTCTAAATTGTTTTTGATCAGGACCAACAAGCGCTAAATCTCTAGGCACTTTATTTATATTGTCACCTATTAAAACCATATGAGAAGTTTTAGAAAGTTCCAATCCTTGCCTAGAAGGATATGCAGCCATTATTCCGGGCGCATAAACGTTATAATATTCTTGCTCTGTTTGTTTAACTACTATTTTATAGGAGTACCAACCTAGCGGGTTGTAATCAACACTTGTTGGATCTCCATTGTATACGCCAGGCCATCCTTGTAAAGTACCGCTAGGAACTGGTGCTGTTGGAAGTAATGGTTCATTAAATAAAACTTTTAAAGAGTTACCTGGCCAATCTTGTGGAGGAGTTGATTTGCTTAAGTAAGGAGAGTAAATAGTATCTCCTATAAAAGCTAAACCGGTTGCGGCGTTTAATAATTTTTGTGTATTATTAGAAAGTATCACACTTGAACTTCTACCGAACCGATCTTGTAAAACTATACCTACTTGATAATTACGATTTTGCTTAACGGTGTGATTTGGGTATTCTACCTTAGAAACATAGTTTTGATCAGGCCCAACAGGATATACTTGAACTACAAAACCATTTATTGTAGCCGTTATATCTTGGTCAAAAGTAACAGTTGTTGCGTCTATAGCTATTATAGAAACTAAAGGAGGACCTGGATAACCCGTTGGACTTCCAACATTTGTTGATCCTTGAAAAGTAGCAGGAATAGCAGTGCCAGCCGTATAAGTTCCTTGAGTTGTTATTGTTATTTTACCCGTTTGATCGTTGAAGTCTTCTTTTGGGCTAACAGTAACACTATAATTTATACTCTGTAGTGGAGTGTGTTTATCTTGAAAATTACCATAAACAATTCTATTACTAATTATTTCTTGTGAAAAAGCTCTTACTGGTGTTTTATCGTAAACTCTAGTTAAATCACCAGAAGGTAAAGTCTTATATGGTTTTTTAGATAAATAATTATACTCAAAAACATCACTATTAATTGCTTGCGTTTCTATCTCACTTATAGAAATGGTATCTACAACTTTAACAGCTAAACCATCTGATTCTTTAAATAATATATCTAATTCTTTTATTTTAAAATTATTTCTAAGAGTATCTGCTGAACACGGTAATGGTATTTTTAATTTTATTTTATCTGTTTTATTTTCAACAAAACTAACTATTGTACTAGCGTATGCTGAATCTTGATCATTAACTTCCTGTAAGCCGTTGTAGTCTATATTTTGATCAGTTAAATAATTTGGTGTATATAAAAAATAACCATCTTGCTTTGGTATAAAAGCTGTTTGTGTAAATGGGGCGAAAATAGAATACTCATTATCTTCAAATTTAAACCTATAGGAAAATCTTGCAAATAAACTTTCTAAGTAGTCAGGATCACCAGAAAATGTTGACTCATAATATTTATTAGCATTAAAAACAACTTCTTGACCATTTGCTAAAGTCACACCTGTTGGTCCGTCTAAAGTTATTGTCCAAGTAGGTTCTGCTGCTGAAGGCGTTGTAGTAGTATCAGCATATGTAAAACTATCTATTACTTGAGTTGTATCTATTATATCTCCAACAGAATCAATATAACTTAACACTGCTCCAGTATCATAAGGGTTTCCATCCACTAAATTACCTACAACATTAGTTAGTATAATTTCATCACCGCCACTGTAAGATCCTGAAACAGAACCTAAACCACCATTAGGGTAAAATTTAGAAGTAACATCATACATAGTAGTTTCTGGTTCGTTAGATACAACGTCATAAAGCTCTATAGATTTATAAGGATTGTATTTAGCAACAGATATTTGGTCTTCATTGACATAATGAAATAAAGAAGCTTCAGCTAAAGCAGTGTTAATAACCCTGGGTTGATTATGATTATCTGTCCAATAAAGCAAACCTTCTAAAATATTAACACCATAAATTTTAAATTGAGTTGAGAAATTTAAAAAAGATCCTTTTACAAGTATGTTAGCATATGATAAGCCTTCACCTGACGTGTCATATCTAACTATAAAGTTTTCAGCATTAACAACGTAAGAAGCTAGGTCGTTATTTGTTAAAAATAAATAAACAAAACCAGTAGAATCATCGTGCGCCTCTCCTATACAAGAAAGGCCTGAAACGCCTGTTAATTCATCTAAATCTAATACTTTGTAGTTTCCAAGAACATTTTCTAAAGAACCAACATTGGATCCTTCAGACTTGCTAACTTGAATATTAAAAGCATCTCTATATTCTCCTTGAGGAAGTAATCTAGCGTCTAGATCTTTGTTAAGTTTACTTTTTATAAAAGTATTTCTCGCTTGAGCCATTTAATTTTAGTGTTTAATCCATTTAGACTTACCTCTCATTACTTGAGTAATTTCGCCAATCTTAATGTTAGATAATCTTATTTTTGCATTTCTTAATTTAGCAGATCTCTCTTTTTTCAATCTTTGTACTATGTACTCAGGTTGATTAGCGCGCGTGGATATAATAGCATGTAGTATATGTGCGTATAAAGCTTCCTCTGCTATTTTTGGTATTTTAGTATCTGAGTCATACGCTAAGCCATCAGAAATATATTCTAGTAATATAAGTTCTCCAACTAATCCGCTAGAGAAAGACATTTTACCTTCTCTTTCATTTAGATTAAAATAGCCGTTTGATTGAGAGTACTGAGGATCTAGCCCATATTGATTTATATAATTTGAATATATAAAGCTTCCATTGCTTGTAAAATTAAAACCAACTGTATCTGGGCTTTCTGCTAAATAGTTATTAAGCTCTTCATTGTTATTACTATGCCATCTTTCTTGTATAAGAGAAGTTCCTTCTATGTCATCTCCAAAGTTATCTTGAGTCGGTATTCCTTTTGAGTCTTGTATTTGAGTGTAATAAGGACTTGTTGTAAGATTGTTTGTAGGATATATTATGTGTTTAACACCATGCCTGTCAGTCCAAGAAGTTCTAACATAATTAACATAGTCTTGTGGTAAAGGTAAAGTTAAACTCTGCGGTATTGTTAGTTCTGATTTTTTAACGCTTTTTAAAGTGTCGTAACTAAACTCTTGTAAACCTCTTTTAGCAAAAAATAATATATCTGATTTTTTAGCTGTTTGTATTAATTTACCACCTCCAACATAACCAACCATAAAGTTTTCTATAGCGTCATCTAATGTAATGTAAGAGTAGCCTCCGTAGTTATCTTCAACGACTTGACCGTATGCTTTATCAGTTTCTGTATTACCATAAAGTCCTCCATCTAGTTTTTTTAATTGAACAACTATATACAAGCCAGTAGCTGGAGCCACTGGAAATGTTACTGCGTTGTCTACAACTGTAAAAGTTGTAATGTATTCTGAATAAGATCCAGGTAATCCAGTAGAACTTGTGTATAACTTAAAATTATTTAAAGCATAATTAATATTGTTAGGATCAAAACTTCCTAAAACTAAATCTGTATCAAATGTAGTTTTAAAAGCTAGTGTAGTATTATCACTTCTAAAGCCTTGAGCGCCTTGATAATATTGTTGATTTGTTTCAGTTATTAAACTCATTTATTAGCTTTTTTCGTTAATTTCCATTTGTTGAGCTTCTTGTGAAGCCGCTTGAATTATTGTTGGATCATTTATTACTATTCCAAAATACTTTAATATTTCTAATATTAATAGAGTTTGCTCGCTACCGTCTAGTTGAAAGTCAGTAGAGGTGTTAGAGTAAATATATTGACCTAAACCTCCAGTAGTAAATTCCCAACTAGGAGGTGTAGGAGTTACTAGTGCGTTTACTGTTATAGTGTTTGGGGTTGGAGTTACTTTTAATAATAAGCTACCTGTTGTATTTGTAGTGAAGAATAAAGGATTTTTATTATCTGGAGCTGTAAGTTTTGATCTTGAAATTTTATTAAAATCTGACTTACTAACTAGCTGTGTTATAGAAGCTAAACTAGGATTTACGTTAGTGTAGTTTGATACAACCTCACCTATTTTATATAGCACATCAGCTACAGGTGTTGTTTGTGTAAACCCATCCACAGCAGCGTCGTAGGTAAAAGATACTTCCTTTTCAAAAGGATGTAATTTATATGATATATCTTTAAACATATCAAAAAACTCAGTGCCATTTTGAGCGTTTGTTTGGTTTTTTCTAAATTGTTGATTACCATCTGGAAAGTAAGATTCAAATATCTGAAACTGAACCTGCTCTGCAATACTATTGAACTCAGCAGGTGTTACATAACCTCTTTGTTCTTTATTTAATATAAACAAAACTGTTTTATATACTTTATCTACACTTACTGCCATTTTTTATTTTTTATTAATTATAGTAATTAGGCCACTTTAAAAGTGACCTAGCTACTATAGTATTACTTGTTTTTATAGTTTTTTATCTATAGACTTATAGATTTCTACACCTTCGTCAGTTTTTAAGAAAGCCGCAAATGCAGAATAAGGATTTTCGTCAAAAGGTACATTCATTAATTTTCTACCAGTTGAAGTCCATGTAAATGTTCTTTGATCTTGAGATAGTTTAATTATGTTAGCTTCTGAAGCTCTAATAGCAAAGTTTCTTAACATAACATTTTCGTCGTTAGCTAAGTTTATAAACAGTGCTGGATTATTTCTAGCAAACAATAATAAGTCTCTTTTAAGTTCTTTAGAGCTCATAGAGTTTACTGCAGATCCTTTTTCAACTCTTAAAATTGCTTCCGCTTGATCTATGTCCATTGATCTCGCTGCGTTTAAAGCATCAATTTGAAGATCTAGTACATCTAATTCATCTTCTGCTCTTTCTACAGCACTAAATTCTTCATATATTCTACCTTTAAGTGGATGATATAAAGATAATAGTTTTTGTAAGTTTTGTTTTTCTTTAGGTACTAAAAGTTTTCCATCTAAAAACCTAATGTGACCCATAGTACATTCTCCATTTTGTTCATCTACAAGTGGAGAATCTTGATTTGTAGCATATCTTATTTCTCTTTGCTTACCAGTTTCTGGATCAAAATATAATAAAGAGTGCTTTCTAGTATGTTTGCCTGGTATGGTCAATGTTAAAGGTGTTTTCCTACCTTTTAGATAATAAATTCTATCTTTAATTTCCCATGTTGGTTTTGATTGTTCTTGAACTTGTGCGTTTTTTGCAACAGTTGGTTCAGCATAATTAATTTCATTAATTACCTCTTCTGTAGCAACATCTTTTGTTGCAGTTTTTGTAGCTTGTTTAGCCATAATATAATATAATTAAATAGTTTAAAATTGTGACAATAGCCATAGTATATAACTAGTAATGGGCTAATGTCATATAAAAAACCCCCACCCGAAGGCGGGGATTATTATTAATGTTGAATCAATTAGATTCCTTTGAAAATTACAAAGTTGTTAGCAGCTTGAGTTACTAAACATCTTTCAGATAGGAAGTTTACTTCCATAGCATCAAGAGTTGAAGTGTAAGCTCCACCTGCAGAACCAGTTAACCAAGACTTCATACGACGATCGTCAGCTTGTGAAGCTCTGTATCGTACGTGTAAGAATGGTCGACGAATGTTAGTACCTAAAACTTGATCGTAAACTGTAGAAGTTCCAGCAGGAACTAACACACCTTCGACAGTGCTTACTCCAGTTACTCCACCACGAGTAGAAGCATCGTTTAAGTATTTCCAGTCAGTCTTATAGAAATCGTAAGATCCTCTACGGAAACCGCTAAATCCAAGATTTAAAGCCATTTCTTCAGAGTTTTCAAATAAACCATAAGCAGATCCAGCACCTGTGTTACCACCGTTGAGTCCAGCTAACATATCATCAAAGTCAAGAGATGTTTGTCTCTGTAAGAATAGCATGTTTTCTTCAATAGCTCCTTGAGTATCTAGATTTTTTAAGATAGCATCAAATTCAGTTAATCCGTTTGCAGCAGTAAATCCTGTTTCAACGTTACCACGATCTTCGATAGCAGCAAATAAACCTTGAGTTCCAGGAAGAGCAGCAGCTCCGTAATTAGCTAAAGCAGAAGTATTCTCGTTTAGTTCACCTTCTACTACAGACATTTCTAAGTGATCTTCAAAACGTAAACGAGTTTCAGATTCAGCTTTTAAATACCATAAGTAACCAGATGTTCCATCCTCGGTAGCAACCTCAACCCATCCAATTTGTGACATATCAGATCCAGATACTACGTATTGATCTCTAATAATAATTGGAGAATTTGAATATTGAGTAAGCACCGGCTCTACACTAACTCTACCAGCAGAGTTACCAGCTCCAGCTCCAATAGAAGTTCCTTTGCTATATCCAGATCCGTATACAAATACTTTTAATCCAGTAGCTGCAAATCCATCTGTTGTAAGAGAAGTATTTCCAAAAGGCTGAACTGTGATAGTTCCAGCTGCAGCTCCTGTTCCAGAGACAGCAGTAACAATACCTTTAGATTCTAAACCAGCAGGATCTAAAACTACAACTGTATCATTGATAGAAATAACGTTTAAAGCAGTAGCTCCACCACCTAAAGTGATAGTAGAAGCGTTGTTAGCTCCAGCGTCTACAAATGTACAGCTGTTATATGAAATATGTAATCTATTTTGCTCAGACCAAATTACTTGATCAGAAGTCATTGGCAATTCAGCGCCTACCATACGTAAGAATCCAGATAAAGTTCTGTTTCCGTAACGCTCTACTTCTTGCTCGTAGATTTCAGGTAAATACTGCTGTGCGAAAGTTCCGCCTCCAGCAGCGTCATTAAATGTTAGGTAGTTTGTGTTTAATACCTGCTGCGATTGAGAAGGGATTATACTACCAAATGTTGGTGTTAAAGCCATAATTTTTGTTTTTTTTAGTTAAATTTTTTTGTTTTAATTCTTAGTTTTGATGAATCTTGACCGCTTATTGCTTTAACTTTAAATCCGTTTATAAAAACATCTCCCTGTGAGGACCTAGCTTTGGTATCACTTAAATTTTTGGATTTGTTCATAACTTCTTTAATCGCTTCAGCTTTTCCTTGCTCGTAAAAATGAGCAGCGATCTTATCCACGTTGTCAGCAGCGTACATAGCTTTGTGATAACCTTTCGAGTCACTAATATTACCATCAGAGTCTAGGAACTTCCCGACAAGGTTATTAATGTTTGATTGATTTTCTGCAACTTTTTCACGATTTTGAATATTGTACTTATAATTCTTATCACCGACTTTGATATCGAAACCTTCGAAACCATCGCTAAAAAGTTGTTTAGTACTTTCTTTAAATCGCTCGTGTTGTTGCTGAGCTATTTCTTGTTGCTTATTATATCGGTTGAAAAAGTCTGTAGCTTTTTGAGTTTCAGGATTTACGTTTGATCTCAACTTGATTTCATCGTAGTACTTAGCCTTTGTTTCCTCTAAAAAGCCTTTAGCTTTTGCAACTTCTTCTTTAAACGCAAGTTTCTTTTTGCGTATATCTTTGTCCTCATCTAAATCTTCATCATATTCAAAATCTTCTAAAAGAAGTTCTACATCTGAATTATCTAAATAAGGTTTATTTTTTTTGTAATACTCTTTTAATAATGTTTTTTCATCTATATTGGAGTAATCTGCGTTTAATCGAGTGTAATCCTCTATTGTACCACCAGTTTCTTCCATAAAGCTAACTAGCTTTTCTATGTTTTCAGGTAACTGCTTACCTAACACTTTCTCATCTCTTAAAGCCTCTTTTACCTCAGCTTCTACTTTAGTTACTTCAACTTCTTTGATTGGTGTAAACTCTTTAACATCTTCGACGGGCTCTTGTACTTGTTCTCCCACCTGAGTGCTATCTCCGGATGGTTCTTCCACAAGAACCTTCGTTGTTTCTCCGACTTGAATGGCATTTTCTTCTTCTTTAGGTATTACCACCTTTGTAACTTCAGCTGGAACCTCTACTAAAGGTTCTTTAAGGTTAACCTTAACAAGTTCGCTACTTGGTGTTGTTAATTTTTTTGGAGTTTTCTTTTTGATTTTAAACTCACCTTCCTGTTTAACAGGTTCATTTGTTTTCACTTCTGACATAATATAATATAATTAAATAATTGTTTACTTTCTACATGAAAGCTTGCATACCCATATCGGGTTCGTTTTCAAAGTCCTTAGGTAAGCTATCGTTTTGTCTTTGGCTTATCATTTCGCTTTGCTGTGTAGCTTCCATTTTGCTACGTTTATCTTTTCTATCTTCTATAGATGATTCTTTTTGCTGTATAGCTTGAATTTCCAATTGCTTTAATTGCATATCATACTCAAACTTTTGTTGCATTTTAATTTTTTCTAAATCAGCTGCTATTTGCATTTTGTTTATCTCCATTTGAGATTTAGCTTGCTCGTACTGAACCTTAGAGCCTGATATAGCTTCTTGTTTTTGAACTTCAGCCATTGCTGTTTTTTCAGCAGTCTCTGCTTGTGCAGCTGCTTGAGCTTGTATATTAGCTTGTTGATTAGCTTGATCTTGAACAGCTTTTTGCTTACGCTTAACCTTAAGCATTTGATTAGCTAGCTTAAGATTTTTAATTTGCCTTAAATCTATAGCGTCTTCCAAGTCTATACCGCCTTGACCTAAAGCAACCTGTATATTC
>Ga0208795_1000515_pt1 | contig 18752 bp, 32 predicted proteins | sample CB_VirMetaG_6_FD_184541 | JGI IMG/M metagenome (GOLD analysis project Ga0208795, IMG submission 184541) | Freshwater to marine saline gradient viral communities from Chesapeake Bay - CB_1508_2 Viral MetaG (SPAdes) (version 4) | ecosystem: Environmental > Aquatic > Marine > Coastal | place: USA... | reverse complement strand
AACCCCTATATTATAAAATATGATTTTAATATCCCATCGTGGTAATATAAATGGCAAACAACCTAATAAAGAAAACCACCCAGATTATATCTTTGAGGCTATAAAACAAGGATTTCAAGTTGAAATCGATGTTTGGTTTATAGATGGTAAATTTAAGTTAGGACATGATGAACCAACCTACGATTTTCCACTTGAATTATTAAAGCATCACTCAAATAAATTTTGGATTCATGCCAAAAATTTGGATGCCATAAGTCAATTTAATATATTAGACAAAACGGGTATTTACTTAAACTATTTTTGGCATCAAGAAGATAATGTTACATTAACATCAAAAGGATATATTTGGGCTTATCCAAATATTAAATGTGAAAATAGTATAGCAGTAATGCCATCTAAAAACCATAACTTAGAAGGGCATATAGGAATATGTTCGGATAACATAACACAATATAAATAATGGAATATAAAATATATAAATCCCAATTAGTCCCTTCTAATTTACCTCAATTTAAAAGTGAATGTAAATTAATTTACGACAAAATAAACCAGCAATTAAACACATCAGATTCTACCTGGTCATACTTAAATTACAATATTTTTTCCTTAAGTGCTACTAGTATTTTATTTTACTCTTTATTCAAAGAATTAAACTACCATATTCGAAGTTATATAGGAGACAATAGACCTTTATGGATGCAATCCTGGTTAAATTATCACCAATATAAAGAAGCAGATAAAAAATTATCATATCATGGTCATCAAACCGAGTATCATGGGTATGTTTGTATAGACCCACAAAATACTAAAACGATATTTAAAAAAGGTTTTGAAATTTTAAACACTCCTGGTCAAATCTATCTAGGTCCTGGATCTAATAACAGTAGTATAGATGATTATAACCATTATGTAGAAACTTTAAACTCACATACAGAACCTAGAATTACTATAGGATTTAATATAGGGGCTAAAATTAATAATAATGTAGGTGGTCCTTCATGGATTCCAATTATATAAACTAAATAATAAATGAAATTAAGCGCAGTAGTAGTAGCACGAAACGACAATTACGGAGGTGATCTAAATGATCGAGCCACTTATTGTTTAAACTCTTTAATCGATACATTTGATGAGGTAATATTAGTGGATTGGAATTCACCTGATAACCACCCCTTACTTTGGGATATAAAAGACAACCTACAAAGTAAAGGTAATCTAAAACACATTGTAATTACTCCTGAAGTAGCATCTATGTTAACCAATAACGACCCACATGCTCAAGTATGTAATGAAGTATTAGGACGTAATATTGGCATCAGAAGAGCATCAGGTGATTATATTGTATCAACTAATATTGACGTCATTGCCCCACGCAGGGACCAATTGGAAAACGTGATTAAAAACGAACTAAACGACAATACATTCTATACCATATCACGTAGACATACTGAATGGAAGGACATTGAAGCGTTTCATGGAGGTGAAAGAAAATATAGTGAATGGCGTGAATTAAGAGACCATTTAATCGAAAATAGTGAAGAACGTACTACCGGTGAAGCCGTAGTTGAAGGTGATAACTATAGTATTATAAACTGCTGTGGTGATTTCCAATTAGCACATAAAAATGTTTGGAATGAAATACGTGGATTCGAAGAAGAACTTATTTATGTTTTGTATAGTGATACAAACGTTCAAAAGAAGGCACTTAAACACGGCTTCGAATTAAAAGCAATTTACTCCCCAGCATTATTCCACATTTACCATGGTAAAGGTGGTGGTGGATTTTTAGACGGAATCAATAGAAAAGTAAACGATATGTATAGGGCTGTTACTGCTCAAGAAAAGACCGAAAATGCCGATACATGGGGATTTGAACCTATTGAAATCGAATACGAAATTTTATAATATTTATACCAAAACACAAGCAATGTCAAATTTAAAAGAATATTTCTTAGACGAAGATTATACTAAAGATGTAAATGTTACTAATGATACTTCTATGTATGACCCTCTAAATGAGGATGGAGACAACCAAGACGGAACACTCTTCTATAAAATAAAGTTAGGAGATAAAAGATACAAATTAAGTTTTGATGTCAATAAAAACCCAACTAAGAAAGGTATTAAGGTAAAATTCTTCCCATTAGATGATGCTGGGAACGAAATATCCAATCCAAGCGAAGAGCAAATTGGTATGTTACAAAACGATGTTGCTACTCAGTTAGCACCTAAGTTTAACGATTTTAAACTTGAATTCGACGAAGACGAAGATGCTCCAGAAAAGAATGTAGCGGCATTCCAAGTTCCATTATCATCATTCGTATCATTTGTAGCAAACGTAGTATTTAAAAGCTAATATGAGCAAACCAAGAAAATTAATAAACGTTAAAGTATTAGGTGCTTCACAAACACACCTAAGAGAGTTTGTTAATGAAAACAAAGGTTCTCTATTTGCTGAAACATTTGCGGGTATAAAACAAGCTATTCGTAAAAATCAAAAAACAGCTATTATATGTAGTGTTAATACTAATAGTGCTACAGCGGTTATTGAAAAAGAAGGTTGGGAAAACGCCTTAAGTTCATCTTTAGGATACTATGAATCCGTAGATGAATTTGAAATGTGTAAAGAAATTAACACAACACTAAAATTGTTACGAAATGAGGACAGATCCCTTAAACTTATTAAAGCAATCTCTTGATCAACTATTACAAGCTGATACTTCAATAAAGAGAAAGAATAAAAAAGCATTCGATCAAAAACGAGATTTATTTATACATCTAATAAATCAATTTGAATATGCTATCTCCAAATCATATTTACTTGAAAAAGACTTTGCTATAGATTTATCTAAGTATGAGGAAAATTTCTATCAAGTTATAGATTCACTTATATTACTTTCCTTTGGAAAGGAAATATACGAATTACTATCATTTTACTTCTACGAACGTTGGAACCCAGACGGAACACAAAACGGAATTATTATAGAAGAAACTGATGAGGAAATAATGATTGAAAACGCTGAAGAACTCTGGGCAATCATTGTTAGAATAAAACCTAATATATTCGATGGGAAAGGGTAGAAAACCGAGGCCGATATCTAAAGAGGAGATAATCCGTGCAATGAAGATGACTAAGTCAAACGCGAGTGCTGCTCGCTATTTAAGATGTAGTCCCCAACATTATAGAAAATTTGCTAAGGTATTTGTAGACGAGGAATCAGGTAAAACATTATTTGAACTACACAAAAATCAACAAGGTAAAGGTATACGAAAACACTTTGGGGGTAAAGAACCTAAACTAGACGAATTAATATCAGGTGAAACATATGTTGATTCATATGACATAAACAGATACAAAGCTAGATTAGTACAAGAAGGTATTATTAAAGAGGAATGTTGTAGATGTGGTCATAATGAACAACGTGTAAGTGATTTAAAAGCACCACTATTAATAGCATTTAAAGATTACAATAAAAAGAATTGGAAATTAGATAACTTAGAACTACTATGTTATAATTGCTATTTCCTATATGTTGGAGATGTATTCGATAAAAAACAAATCGAAGGTATCCAAGAACATAAAAATGTCCTTAAAGTCGATGAAGTCGATTGGGAAATGGACGAAAATATGCTCGAACACTTCAAAGAGCTAGGTTTAGTAGACGATTCACCTGAAGAAGACTATATCTCTCGATTATAATTAGACTTGTTCATATTTATCCGTGCTTAAAATGCAATTAAATATGAAGATAATGAAAAGACTAGCATTAGTTTTAACCTTAATTCTTTCAGTATTAGCATCATGTGAACAACCCGAACCACCAAGAGAAAGAGGGTGGGAAACACTTCAAGGTGGATTAAATAAATTAGAATTTGAAATAGAACTCGGTGATATTACTGAAATTGAGTATACTTTAAGGGATTTAAATGATGAGATAAGTATAATCTTAAACGAATCAAAAAACTTCCAACTTGATATACCATCTTTTAATGCGGAAGTATTCTTATTACTTGATAGTTTAAATTTAGTTGAAAAATTTATTAATGAATTCGAATATGGTTCAATCCAATCTTTAATAAGAGAAGTAAATAAGTACAGAGATATCATTCAGAAATTGGTTGGAAAAGCTGATTTTGATATGGATGGAGTTTTAAATAAAGATGATAAATGCCCCAACTCACCATTAACAGAAGATATGTGGCCTGCAACTGTTAATGAGGATGGTTGTTCTGAAGAGGAACTAATTAATTAAAAAGAAAATTATGAAAAAATTAGTTATAGCATTGGTTATAGCATTAACTACGACTACATCCCAAGCACAGATTTTTAATGATTTATATAAAGACTTCTTAAAGTATGGTACTATCTATGCTGCAGGAGATGTAAACAATTCAGTTGAAGCAGCTGACAAAGTATATGTTATTGACAGATATGATGTATTTGATATACCGAAAATCAATGATAATACAGAAGTATTTCCATTCGATTATAGATTAGGTATTGGAATTAGAAAACTTGCAAGATTCGATTACGAAAGAAAACCAAAGAATTTCTATGATGGTACTGAAACACAACTTGCATTTGCCGCACCAACATCTGCATTTCAAGGATTAGAGTATCAATTACATTACGAAAGAGAACGATGGAGAGGTAGAGATTTTACTAACCATCATATATTCGTAAAACATACTAGTAAACATCACATCTTCAAATTAGAAACACGTGAAGTAGGTAAAATAAACCTTAACTACAAATCAGCAGAATTAAGATATAGATTACCAATAGGTAAGAAGTTTTCTATATCAGCAGGAGCAGTTGTAAGAGGACATGATAGAGCATATGGATACAATCCTATTGAGATATTCTTAAATGAAACTATTGTAAACGAACAAGGCGAGGAGATATTGAAAACTCCTTGGTATATATTTGCAGCACAAAGTGGGTATGAGGAAAGTTCTGTTGTTTACATCAACCAAGAAACAGGAGAAGAAACTCCAGAATTTATTTGGAGAAGTAAAAGAACCGGAGAAGTAGTTGCATATAGTGATGGTGATTTTAGAGAAAACGTATTCCCACGAATAATGAATAACTTTAATGCCAGAGCTTGGGATATGTTAGACCCATGGATGGATTTAGCACCAATCGTAGGATTTGATTTCTACCACTACAAATCAAATTTCTGGTTTCATGCATTTGGAAACTATATACTTCCTGCTCATACTTACATTGCAGGAGATGAATCATTTAGTTACTTAAATAGAAACAATTGGGGAAAGGGTGGATTACGACAAGATTCTTCGTTTGAACAATGGAGTGATTATTCTTTCGGAGCTAGTTTAGGATATAATATAGGAAACAACTTCGGTATATTTGCAGAAGGTGAATATTCTAAAATGTGGGATAGTAAATTATTTCAAACCACATTTGGTATCAATTTCACCTTTAAATAAAAAACTAAAAAAAGTTATGCGTTATGGCAAAACAGATTAGTGAGGGAACTCAAATAACCCTCGATTTAAAAACAATTGGAATTTTACTATTTACAGTAGCTACTGTTATTGGTATGTGGTTTACTCTACAAGCTGATATAGAAGAAGCTAAGGGGTTGCCAGTTCCTGCGGTATCACGTACTGAATACGATTTAAAAGATGAATTAATTAGACAGACAATTCTTGATACCCAAGATGATGTAGAAAAGATACTTGAAGATTTAGAAAAAATCGATGAAAGGTTATATGATTTACAAAAGGAACGTTAATATGAAAAACCTATTAACACTTCTACTACTATTTTTTTCAGTACAAGTATTTTCACAACAATGGATTGATGACTCTAACTTTGATGATAAAATCTACAAAAATGAACAATGTATTGATTGTATTGTAGTTGTTGAATTTTGGGTAGATTTCAATAAAGAGAATGCATTCAAAGAATGGAATCAACTCAAAGGAGTAAAGTATTTCAGAGTAGATATTGAAAAAGCACCTAATGCAAAAAAAGAATATAGAGTTAGAATGGCTCCCACTATTATAATATTCAAGGATGGTATCAAAGAAGATATGTTCAAAGCTGATTTAAGTTTAGAATGTCCAACTGATTTGGAGGAACTCCAAGAGACTATTGAAGAGATTAAAAATGCTTCAAAATTTTAAAACATACATTATATTTCCCAATTATAATTAGACTTGTTCATATTTATCCGTGAAACGGAAAATAATGAAACAATTCTTAATTACATTAGGGATATTTCTACTACCATTTGTTGCAACTGCACAACAAGTTATACAAATAGGCGAGGTAGAAAACAATATCAAGCTAGGACCTTATGCCAACAATAGGGACTTAGCTTTTGGTGTTCAAAATATACTTGAAGAAGTAATTCAAGACAAAGGACACGACTTATCCCCTACATCAGAAACAGTTCTCCATGTAGAACTTCTTTACTTCGACGTTAAAAAAACTAACGTCCAACTCGCTGTATATTCTAAAAATACAGAAGCCACAGAAATCATTGCAAGAGCTTATTTAGTAATTAAAGGTAAAAAGAAAAAACCTGTAGTTGCTAAAGGACAAGCTAAGTCTATCTCAACAGCCACTTTAATAATAGATAAAGGTGGTAAGTTTTCCCAATCAGATGTCTCTGCGGCATTAAAAAAGGTTTGTGAACAACTAATAGATAAACTTAAACTTTAAAATGAAAAAATTCTTATTATTTTTATTACTAATTTTACCTTTGGCTACGTTTAGTCAAAATGTACAATTTGGATTAAAATTCTTTGACACTGAAACTAATGCTGTAGTTGATGTAGACAATCCTATAAAGGAAGCACAGACTCTACGAATGGAATTGCACATGACAGCAGTAGGTACTGCAGATTATGATTCACTAGTAAATTTTAAATATCTATTCTTAGATATACAGTATAACAGTCAAATACTTACCGCAGATCCGGTACCAGGAGCATTCTCAGGTGTAGTAGCATTACAGGATGCTGGACCTATTACACAAAGGTATGATTTTCCAAACACTTCTTTTAGTTTACTACAAGCGGATTTAAGAGATAGCTATAATAAATGGAATTCAGGAACAGCTACATACTCGGAATTCAATGCAAAATGGAGTGTAGCCAGAATAGCAATACAACTTTCAGATAAGAACTTACAAGGTTTATTAGACAGTGCATCGTATTCTACAGTTACACCTATCTTTACAATGTTCTTTACAGTAAAACCAGAAGCAGCTTCTGCAACTGAAAAAGAGTTTAGACTTACTCTTGCAAGTTTAGAAAATATTAACGGAGAACAAATTGCAGCTCCAATTTATGCTTCTAAACCAAATGGACAATTCCCTTTCGGAATAGAACAAGCTGTTACTTATAACGCTACCTTACATTTTAATTTACCTCAAACATTGATACCTACTAATTTTAATGTAACTGTAGGAACAGTAAGTGGTACATTAGGCACTTTTACTTTAGATTCAAACGCAGATGTAACACTTCCTGATGTAACTTTAGACCAAGTATATTCTGTATACAACTTAATGCCAATAGATGCATCATATATTCCTAACGTTCATACAGTAACCGATGCTTATAGATCATTCAAGTATTTGACAGATGTGGGAATAAACGGTACTGATACAACTTATGATAACTTCGGTTTATTCTCAGCTGATGCTAATCTCAATAAAACATTTAACTCAGCAGATACTTACAGTCTTCTAGCTTATGTTTTAGGATTAGAAGTAGATCAAGACTTTTGCCTCCCAAAACAAAATCAAGATGGTACTTGGTTTCATGGATGTACAGCAACCGTATTATATGAAAACTTTACAATAGCAAAATTAGGAGCTGAATTAGATATAAGAAAAACAGATCCTACAGGTACAAACTACTGGAATGGCAACTTTACTCCAACAGAAAACTTACTAAACTTTGATTTTGCATTCTGGCATCATGTTGATTTAGATCAATCACATAGTACTACATTCCCAGCTAATCTAGCAGCAAAAGCAGCTAAATTAGGATTAAATCTAAGCAGCAAAGCAGTAGGAACAACTACATTAGATTTAGTTAGTAGAATAGAAGATGGATTAGTTAAAGTTGAATTAACTCATGACGGATTAGATATTGTAGGACTACAAGCAAGAATAAAATACGATACTTCTAAATTAGTACTTAAAAATGTAATTTACGATACAGGAAATACAGTAACTAATTTTTCTAAACCATTCGAGGGTGAATTACTATTTGGAGGATTATCTACAGATGGTAAATCTACTATTAAAAAAGGAAAAGCATTTACACTTGAATTTACCCCAATAGGAATAGTAAACAATGTAACAGGGTTATTTTACTTTGAAAATACCGATGCTGTAAAAGCAAACGGTGATAAAATAAACTTAAACATACAGTAACCATGAAGATTACAAAATTTAGAATATTCAATTTATTTATGCTCCTATTAGTACTGATGAATCAATGTACTGCAGATAGTATAGAAGTAGTAGAATATGAATATCAAGGATTATTTCCTGAAAAACTAAAAATAACTGAATTAGTAGGTGTAAAATTAGAAAGCAATTTCGCTACTACAGAAGTTAATATGAATGTAAAATTAAATACTACAGGTAGGTATTATATCAAAGTACTAACCAATTCAGGTAAAGTAGTATCTAAAGAACAAGTTAGAGGTGAATTAGGAGATAATCTATTCACAGTTTATACAGCAACACTACCTAAAAGTTCCTATAGGATAGAGTTGTACTTAGAAGATGAAAAAGTAGGAACTACATCAATCAATTTATTATGAAAAAATTATTTTTAGGATTAACGTTATTAGTTACAGCAGCCTGTACTAACCCATCAATGGAAAGAGGATTTAGCAACATAAACCAATCACTAGAAGATTTACAAGTATCAATCGATAATTTAGATATCGATGGACTAAATGCTCAAATGGCAGCAATTAATGAAGATTTAAAAACAGCTATATCTGATATTAACGCTTATGCTTTAACAGTAGAAGAATATATTGCAGAAATGGCTGAATTACAAGCTAGATTTGAAGCAATGGCATTACAAATCCAAGGTATGGTTGAAACTGTAAATGGGATTCTTATTCCATCTGCAGAAGGATTAGCAACATCAGCACAATTCCAAGCTTTAATTGCTGACATGAATGAATTCCAAGCAGGTATTAACGTATTAGTAGGTAGTGCAGATTACGATTCAGACGGAGTATCTAATGCTTTAGATAAATGCCCAGACACAGAATTAGGAGCAGCAGTTGATGCTGACGGGTGCTCTGCAGAACAATTAGAAGATTAAGATGAAAGAATTTTTAGAAGATTTTAAGAAACAAATAATAGCAGGTGTTGGTGTAGCAATAGCTACTCTTTCAACTGTGTTTATAGATGTAATTAAAGAAAAATTAGGAATAGCTGAAGAAAAGGTTGACCAAATAGAACAAGTCATTGAACAATCATCTACACCTAATATAGTAATAAACATCCCAGAACAAAAAAAAGATACGGTTGTGAAAAAAGTATATGTTAAACCACCCCCACCAAAAAAGACCGAAACCGAAAAACGTAAGGAAGAAGGTTTTGATTGGTAATTAAAAAACACAACTATGGCTTTTAAAGATATGTTTAAAGACAAAAACGACATTAACGAAAAATCTGTTATTGGATTTGCATCATTTATTGTAATGACATTATTTGCATTTGCAGATTTAGCAACTGGATATTTCGGCAATGATTTAGTAATAAACGAATTTATTTATAATTCATTTGTAATTATAACATTAGGTTGTTTTGGTATAGCTGAAGCAGGTAAAATGTTTGGAAAAAAAGATAACAATAACGAAGAAGAATAAGATTATGGCAATAGTACCTAAAGGAATTATAGTTCACTCAATGGCAGAATATTTAAAAATGCCTGAGGGACCAATGAAAGCCCACGATTTCATTAAATCAGTAAAACTTTCAGTACACGGTTACATCCACCCAGATGGAACTTACGAAAAACAAGTAGAAACACCAGGTAAAGCATTTCATGCTGGTCAATCTAAATTTGGAGATTTAGAAAACTTAAACTCACATTTCTTAGGATTTGAACTATTAGTACCTGGAGAACACGATTTCGGTACATTTAGTAAAGCAATAGAAACACCTGGAACATATACTGCTGAACAATTTAAAACAGCAGTAGACGTTTGTAAGCACTGGATGAAACAATATAACATACCAGCTGACGCAGTGGTAAGACACTCTGATGTATCAGGTGATGATGTTAGAGGTAAAGGTAAGGGTAAAACAGACCCTGGTTCTGCTTTCGATTGGAAAGCATTTAAAGCAGCTTTAATAGTCTAAAACAAAACGAAACGGAAAATAATATGTTACAAACTTATATAAATTTTTGGAAAGAAGCAGAAACCCCACTTGATTATGTAATCAATGTGTGGGTTACCGCTTTATTAGCTTTAGCAGTCACTGGATTAGGTAAAGCAATATTTGAATTAATTACAAATCCATCTCAATTTAGTAATGCTACATTTGGGATATTCGATACACTAGGATAATGAAATACTTATTAACATTTTTACTAGGGCTAAATTTCTGCTTTGGACAAACATTAGGTAAAACTGTAACAGAAGATTATACTGCTGGATTTGAAACAGCAGCTTCAGTTTATACTATACCTGAATACATGGGGGAACCAGTACCTGTAGCTATATTATCAATAGGTGTAGGCCCTGAAGTATTAGAACAATATCCTGAATTAGGTGACTATAGAGTAGGATTAGGCTTATCTAATATTACAGTTGCCTTTATGGAAGAAACATTCCGATTTGATTTCGTTGAAACAAAAGATGAGATTAAAAATAGAATGGTAACTCAATACAAAGCTTCAGCTAAAGGACTATTAACCGAAAAGTATGAGCTGAAAGGCAATATTGTAGGAGCGAAATACTTTGGATACATAGAAGTATATGATTTTTCTATCTCAGAAGATGAAACAGTCAACCTAAAAGACGGAGTAACTAATAAATTAGTAACTAGATTAGGTCTACAGGTTAGATTAGTAGACGCTCAATCAGGATTGTATATGACTGGTTCAGGTTTAGGTAAATCAACTACAACTAGAGAAGTTACTTTATTAAACGATGAAAACTTAGAAGAAGTTGCTTTTAACCAATCATCAATAGGAACTGCTACTAAAAAAGCACTAAATACAGCCGTATACAAAATTGTAAAACGTATGCGTCAGAAAAAAGTATTTGACCATTAATGAAAAAACTACTAACCATACTATTTTTAGTAGGCATTAGTAATTTATATTCTCAAAATCTTATACAAACCTATGTAGATAGGTGTACTGGAGCAGTGAGTGTATTTACTGTTCCTATGAATGGGCAGGCAACTGTTGTATTTTATAATAAAGCTAGAACGTTTACATCACAGCAATTTCAAAATGGCGAATTACAAGCATGGCTTGAAGAAACATACTTATGGTGGGCATCATTAAATCCATGTTCAACAGCAACTACAAACGCTACAACAACACAAGCCCAAACACAACAAACAACCCAACAGGCAACTGATGCTGCCGCTGCGGCTGCAGCTGCTGCAGCAGCCTCTGCCCCCCCACCTGTACCTGCATCACCTCCCCCTATAGCAACTACAGCACCCACACAAACTGCTACAACAGGAACTACTGCAACTACAGGAACAACGGGTTCTGCTACTACTGGTACCACGGGAACAACTGGAGGTGATACTTCAACAACTGGTACTACAGGTACAACTAATACTAGTTCAAATGATACATCAACAACAAACAACCAATCGTCTAGTAGTTCATCTTCAGGCGATACTTCTTCAAGTTCAGATACTAGCTCTTCAGGCTCAACTGAAGGGAATTCATCTGGAGATGGCGGTGGAAGCACTGAAGGGGGAAGTTCAAGTAGTGAATCGAATGATGGAGGTTCATCAACAGAAGAGACAAAAACTGAAGAGACTAAGACAGAGGAAACTAAATCTGAAGAAAAAACTGAAGAAGTAAAGGAAGAAAAGACGGAAGAAACTAAAGAGGAAACTAAGGAAGAATCTAAAGAAGAAACCAAAGAAGAAGAGCAAAAGGAGGAAACTAAAGAAGAGGAATCTAAGGAAGAAGAAAAAACGGAAGAAAAGGAAGAGGAGAAGAAGGAAGAGAAATCGGATGAGGAAAAGGAAAAGGAAAAAGAGGAAGAAGAACAAAAGAAAAAAGAAGAGGAAAAGAAGAAGAAGAAAGAGGCTAGACAATTAGCCCCTCCAATCATAACTGCAAACGTAGCTATGATGCAAGGACCAGATGGTACCTATAGTTATGCTTCTACATTTGGTGTATCACGTTCTTCACTAATGGGAGATAAAACATATGGTTTAAATACAATGGTATGGAGTAACCTTCAACAATTTATGTTAAATGCTAGTTTTACTAAAATCCATATTAATAAAGAAGGTAGACCATCACGAGTATACTCAGCATCAATTGGTGGTGCTAAAATGTTTACTACAGTAATGGGAATGATGAACCATAGTGTAGTATTTTTAGGCAAAAAAGGTTCAGCAGCTGGATTTGCCTTAGGAACATCTATAACAGCAATCGACTTAAACATAGTTAATGGCTTAATTTACTATGATGAAAACATATTATCTCAATCAGTAACTGGATTCTATACAAAACCAATTCCATTAGGTAGAGTTTCATTATCACCGATGGTAGCAGTATCATCTCCATTTGTATCATTAGAGACATTCTCACGTCGCACAACATGGAGTACAGATGTAATGTTTATAGGTGGTTTAAGTGGAACGTTTAATTTAACTAAACGATTTGGATTTAATTTAGGTGTTAACGCTGTAACATCTACATTACCTAATTTCCCTGTATTAATAAATTATACAATAGGTTCTCGACTTTCTTTTTAAAGTAATGCACAGGAAACTTGGCTACCCAAGAAGCCATTCGTATATTTACGTGTTCGAATGGTTCGGGCGTTAAATTAAAATATAAAGGTTATGTTAAATTATCAAAACACAGAGTTCAAAAGTTTAGAAGAGTTAAAAGAAACAACTCCATCAATTTTTACAAGAACAAGTAGCGAATCTACTTCAGACAAGTACACACACATTCCAACTGATACTGTAATTCGTGATTTAGAATTATTAGGTTGGGGAGTAGTTGATGCTAAAGAAGTTAAAGCAAGAAAAGATACAACTAAAGGTTTCCAAAAACACTTAGTAGTACTTAGAAACCCAGATGTAGTAATCGATGGTGCAGATGGTGATACAGTTTACCCACAAATTTTATTAACTAATAGCCACGATGGTAAAAATTCATTCTCATTCCAAGCTGGATTGTTTAGATGTATATGTGAAAACGGATTAGTTATAGCAACTACGCAATTCGAAAGCCATAAAGTAAGACATATGGGATACGATTTCGAAGCGTTACAAGAAGTAATCAAAACATTAGTTGAAAAATTACCATTAACAGTTGATTCAATGAATAAAATGAAAGCAACAGAATTATCAGCTGAACAAACATTTGAATTTGCTACAGCATTATTAGAAGAAAGAATAAAAGGTACTAATAATACATTTACTGAAACGGCTATTGAAGGTGTTTTACAATCACAACGTTCACAAGATGAAGGATTAGGGTTATGGGAAGTATTTAATCGCGTTCAAGAAAATATAGTTGAAGGTAATTTCATGTATAATACCCCAAAAGGTAAGCTTAGACAAGCACGTCCAATTAAGAACTTTAAGCAAGATATGAATTTAAATCAAAAATTGTTCGAACGTGCCTTAGAGTTTGTAGCATAATAATTTTGCCCCCCGAAAGGGGGGCATTATATTTATTTATATGAATATAGAAGTAATAAAGGTAATTAATACCCAATTTCCTACTCGTATACAAACAATATATAGTTCTATCTTTGGTAGAACTTCTGGCTACTACGCTGATGAACCTAAGGTTACATTTATCGAAAAAAACACTATAGAACACTCAGATTGGATAGAAGAAAATAATATAACAACATTTCCCACTACTTTATTCTATAAAGATGGAGAATTAATAGCTGAAAAAAAAGGTATAATTGCAAGTCAACATATAATAGCTGAAATTGAGCCTTACATACCTAAATTCGCAATAAAAAAATAATACTTATATCCTTTTTAATATTTATAACATATAATTATATTTCACATGACACCACAAGAAACTGAGAAAATTAAACTAATGCAGCTATTCAAGCAAGGTAAAATCGATACATTACCTGATGTAGATAGTGATGCATATAAAGCTTCAAAAGTAAAAGATATGATGTCTAAAGCAGAAGGAGTAGATGAAGCAGGAGGTGTGTTAAACATAACTGACCCTTCAAACCCAAAATTAACTTCTATGGAAGCATTAATCACTAATGCTATCACACAAGCATATCCCTCAGCTGATATAAATGACGTTAGAGAGTTTTATAAAATGCTTATGGATGATGTTAAAGCAGGTAGAGTTGAATTAATGGGACTTGATTTAGGTGAGGAATTCGAACAATTTGCTGATGCAAATAACGTTATTCTAAAAGACCCAAGTGGTGGAATTCAAGAAGAAACACCAAAGTCAAATGACGAAATGACAGATGACGAACGTGAAGATTACTATAACAATTTAGATGACGTTAATGAAGAAACAGTTGACGAAGGTGTAAAGTGGATGAAACGTTTTAGCGGAATAAAATAAAAATTAATATTTATTATTGTAAAACAATTAAATTGTAAAATAAAATGGCATTAACTGGAAATTGGATAAAGTATACCACTACTTACTCAAATGAAAATACAACACAAGAAGAAGTAACTTACCCTGCGGATTTACCTGAAATTGATCCTAATTATGATAAAAGAGGAACAACTGAAACTATTACAGTACAAGTTCCTGTAGTCACTACAGAATCTTTTGAAGATGCATATGTAGTCATTAAATCTGCTTCTGTATATGCTCATAATATTATGGGTGCAGGGAAGTTAAAAAATTTAAACGTTCAATATAGGGTTTACAATTCTAAAGCAGAACATGACGCTGATTTTGATAGTTATATTCATGAAGACCTTAGTATAGAATTAGATTGGGAATGGGAAGGTGAAACTAACCCGTTTATTACTGCTTATGAGTGGTTAAAAACTCAAAATGGATTTGAAAACTTAATTAACGCTTAAAAAATAACATACTATGGCAGTACCATCAAGCGGTCCCTTAGGACTTTATAAAGATATATGGGGAGGAGAAATAGGAGGAGCTCAACCCAACACTTCCCTCCATGGAACCTCAATATATGCTGGCTTTTCAACCCCAGATGCAATGTCTGATTTCTATGGTTGGTCAGACGTAGAATTACCTTCAGTAACAAGTAATGGAGCTAGTTCAGTAGGAACTACATCTATGGTAGCCAATGGTACCGTAAATTCTACAGGTAACGAAAATCCTGATAGAGGGTTCTACTTTGGAACTTCAACTAATAGAACATCAAATCCTAAATATTCTGTAGGAACAGGTGGAACAGGTGGATTTAGTAGAACTATGACAGGTTTAAGCTATACTACTTATTATTATTGGGCATATGCTTCTAACTCTGCAGGTGAAACTGTAGGAGCTAGAATAAGTCAAGTAACGGCTGTACCTTCATTTTCAGTATCCTTAGCAGCAGTAGGTTTTGGGATTTCATTAAACAGATCACAGTGTTTTCAAGCCCAAGCCAGTAACACAAAATGTTGGGCAAACCCATACACAGGGGCTACAACAGCAACCACCACTTACTCAAACTTCTGTTGTAACTTTAATGGCTCTGCAGATGGCTGTTTAGCAATAAACGCCAGAAACATTATGGCTTATAACGCTCAAAATTACCAAGCTCCAAATTGGTATTATGGATTTTTTATGGGTGGTAAACATAATGTAGGAAGTGGATATACTTTTCAAGGCAATCACACTAATAATAAAAGTGGATTGGATAGTATAGGGTCAGCTCTCAGTATATACTGTAATTCAAACACATGCTGGAATCCTCAAGCAAGTATTAGAGCTACGAATTATTGTGCTTGTTGGCAAAATGGACAAGCTTTTCCACGCCAATCTGGATCAACATTTGCTAATTGGTGTGTAAATGCCCCTTCAGACATTAGATTAAAATCAAATATTAACTACTTATAATAAAATATGAGTTTAAAAAATATCAGCAGGCTTAGGCCTGCTGAATATAGTTATAACGACCCTTCTAAGGGTGATACTGAAAAGTTATCAATGGGTATAATGGCCCAAGACATAAACGAAATTTGGCCATTTGAAAAATATTCTATATTGCATAAAGATTTTCAAGGAATATATAGTGTAGAATATCACCAATTAATAGCCCCCATGGTAAAAGCCATACAAGAACTATCCGCTAAAGTGGAAGAACTTGAAGAAAAACTTAATAAATAATTTGGAGGAGCGTAAGCTCCTTCGTATATTTATGTATTGAAATAAAAAGGTTATATTATGGCATTATGGAACGTAAATGGTAGGATAGTTTATAGTGAAAACGCATTAACACTATCTCCAAACGAAGCAAACGCAACAATGATATCAAGACACTTCTATAAAGTGCCTAAATCAAATGTAAGAGGTGGTTTTCTAACTACTAACAAAGGAGTATTTCACACTCCGTCTTGGACTAAAGTTCACCCTAAAACAACACTAAACGATATACTATTTCCAAAAATAAAGGTTGCTAAGCCAAAGGAAAAGAGTATCATCGAATTCGTATCATCTAGTAGCGATAAAAAATATTACGTTACAGTTATAGACTCTAAAACAATAAAATGTAGCTGCCCTGGTTCATGGAGAAGCAATGGCAATTGTAAGCATATTAAGGAAGTTAGAGAAAGTTTAACTAAATAATATTAAATGAGAAAATCAACTAAAATTGTTCTATCATTATTATTGGTATCATTAGTAGTAAGTGCCTATACAGCCCTTACATTACCTAAACAAGAACCCATTGTAGTGAAACAAATCCCACTACAACCAATATCAGTTAAAATTGAAATTAAAAGCGAATTACCTGCGATTAAAAACCATACAGCATTTTTAGATGCGATTGGACATTATGAAAGCGGTAATCGTTATACTATCGTTAATCGCTTTGGTTACATGGGTAGATACCAATTTGGTAAGTCAACACTTAAATCACTTGATATAAATGTATCACGTAAAACGTTCTTAAATAGTCCTTACTTACAAGAGGAAGCTATGGATAGATTGTTAACTGAAAACTATAAGTCATTAAGACGCTATCTAAAAAAATATGATGGTAAAGTAGTACATGGGGTATATGTTACCAAATCAGGTACATTAGCTGCGGCACATTTAGTAGGTGCAGGTGCAGTTAGTAAATGGTTTAGACGTGGAACACAAGCTAAAGATGCTAACGGAACACGTTTAACAACTTATATGAAAGTATTTGCTAATTACGATTTAGATATATGAAAGTAGGCAGTTATGTAATATGCGTAGACGATAGTTTCTCAGCGGAACAAATGTCTAAACTAAGTCGAATACCTAAGAAGGACGACTACTATACTATTAGAGATGTAGTTGAGTATCCTAAATACAATAGGATAGGTGTTCGTTTAGAGGAAATAAGTAATCCACCAATTGAGATGGAAGGTGGTATACATGAACCAACCTTTAATATATTTAGGTTCGCCGAATTAGATGTTCCACCTTCACTTGAAGCTGAAATTGAAAATCTAATATCAACTGATATAGAAATAGAAACATTATGACAACTAATTACTTAGAGAAATTTATACTCAAATCAGTTAGGAAATATGTTCCTGAAGGAATACATCATGAATTACATATTAATTGTCAAGCACAAATGTATGAGATTATAATGACTCTTATAAAGGAAGACAAAACCCCCGCGAAGTTGTCAGTAGTCACATATTTATGTAAGTCATATAGAGACATTTTATATTCAAAATATTCACAACTAAATTAAACTTATGAAAACATTATTAATTGTATTATTAGTATTAGCGGTTGCAGCAGGTGCAGTTTATGTCGCTACCAAGTATTTTAAAGCCTTCAAAGACGAAGACAAAGATGGAATTCCAGACGTAGTTGAAGACAAGTATGAAGACGTAAAAGAAGACGTTGAAGACGCTATCGAAGACGTTAAAGTAGTAGCTAAAAAAGCTAAAGCTAAAGTAGAACACATCGTTGAAGAGGTTAAAGATTTACCTAAAAAGGTAACTCGTAAGAAACCAGGACGTTCTACTAAGAAGTAGTAATCAATGAATAAGTTTTTATTGACAATATTGGCGATGGCTACCTTTATAGGTGGTCATTCCCAGACTTTGCGAAATAAAGTTACAACTGGAAATGATGTGTTTACTGTAGTATACTCTGAATTTTTAGAACAACCCTTAAACGTAAAATATAGTATTACAAACCCAAACGGGACAGCGTCACGTAAGGGAATGAATTTCTATAAAAACGATTCAATTCACACTTCAGATAACGATGACTACAAATACAATGAGTGGGATAAAGGACATATGGCACCCGCTGCTGATTTTGTAGAATCAAGAGATAAATTATATAAAACATTCTCATACCTAAACTCAGCATTACAACATAAATCACTTAATCGT
>Ga0208795_1000512_pt1 | contig 18788 bp, 41 predicted proteins | sample CB_VirMetaG_6_FD_184541 | JGI IMG/M metagenome (GOLD analysis project Ga0208795, IMG submission 184541) | Freshwater to marine saline gradient viral communities from Chesapeake Bay - CB_1508_2 Viral MetaG (SPAdes) (version 4) | ecosystem: Environmental > Aquatic > Marine > Coastal | place: USA... | reverse complement strand
GGCCTCTCCCAGCCCCAGCTTGCTCAACTCGTCCTGCTCCAGATACTTGCGCAATTCCGCCGTCTTGTCCGCCGCCGACATCCCCGCCAACACCTTGGCATGGTGCTCGTGGGTAATCGTGCCCGTCACCCGTACCGTGGACTCCTTCTTGAAGTCAGGGTCATGGGCGGTCTGCAAATGGCGCAGCATGGTGGTGTCGGGCTTGACGGGGGTAGCCACCTCCTCCCCCAGCGCCAAGGCCGCCCCCGTCTCCCGCAGCCGCCCTACCAGCCGCTCCTTGGCCTGCTCATCTATCTCCTTGAGCTTGGCCTTGAACTCCGGGTCGCGCCGCCACTCCCGATAGGTAGCCCACGGCACCTCAGCAGCGTTACAGGCGGCGTCCACCGAGCGGTGCCGGCGGGCGTACTGCTCCAAGAACTTGTTCTGGCGGGCAATTTTGGAGCCAGGAGGCCGCCCACGCTTGCCTTTGACCTTGACCTTGGGGTTGTCGCGCGCCGCCATCTCAGTTCAAGTCTTGCGCCGCCACCCCTGAGTGCTCACGCTGCATGGTAGCAAGGTAGCTCGCCCGCGTCCGCTCGTAGGCCACAGCCTCCCACTGAAACAGCCACAGCGACGCCCAGACGCGGATAAACTCGAAGTCCACGATGGCGCGCATGGCCGCCTTGTAGGGGTCCTCGTAGCGGGGGACGGGGCGGTAGGCGTCAGACACAGCGCAGCGCCTCAAGGACTTGCTGATCCATACGCCGCTGGAAAGCCCGGGCAAGGGAGGTGGCGTGACCCGGCGCAAGGGCTCGCCGCTGTGCCTCTGTCTCCCGAAACGCTTCCCTTACAGTCTCCGTATAACGCCCAAGAGCCTCCGTTGCGGTGGCTGGCACGTCCACCAAGGCGTGCTGCGGCGCGCGGTTGAGCGAACCCCCACCCGGCAGCAAGGCAAGCGCCGGCAGGGCTGATAGGAATTTCAGGAATCCGCGCCGTTTCATCATCCAATCTCCTCCCGGTGCCACCACACAAAGCACAGCAGCCCAAAGAACAAGCACCCGCCGCTAACCCACACCGCCATCGCCACTTCCTGCCAGGTCATCAGCACCCCCACCCAGAGTCAGCAACAGCCCACGCCACCAGGCCGGCCACAGCCACCAGCCCGCCCACAAGAAAGCCCACAAAGAACCACATCATGCCACCATCCATACCACACCCCACGCACACAAGTCAACACCTTTAACCCCACCCCCATTCGCTCCATTGTAAACCATACTCCGTTGTCCGGTTTACATCTTGGACGTTTCGGGCAAAAAAGCCCGCTCGCGCTTCGCGCTCAGTAAGCCCCATACAGCCCCTCTACGGCCCTCCAGGTGGGTACGGATAGGGTAGCCCCACCCACGCGCTATTAGGCGCACAAAGGCCAGCTAGCGGGCTAGTTTCGGGCGCTGACGCACGGGTGGCCGACCGGAGGGAGGCGACTCTAGCCGATGGTGGGCAAAATTTCTGGGGAGGGGACTCTAGCCGCCCCCGCCGACCCCTGGGCGACCCCCTCCCCCCTGGGTGGCCCGGCTCGCGGCGCGCGGCGCGCGGTCTCGGGCTCGCGTGGCGCGCGCTTGGGCGTGTGCTCGCGGAGCGCGGCCACGGGCGGGCGCGTGGCGCTCGGGGGCGGGTGGCTAGCAGCGGCGGCAGCACGGCGCGGCAGCAACGGCAGCAACCCAGTGGCGCGTGGCGTCCCGTGTGCCGTGCGACCCAGCTTGCCGCGCTTCGCGCGGTCCCGTGCTACCCGTGGCACCCGCGCTCTGTGTCCCGTGCCCCGTGTCCCGTGTCTAGCTATACATGTAGGGCAGCAAGATTGGCGGCGGTGGCGGCGTCTGGCCACGCGAAACCCTAGCGTTTCCGCATACTTGCAACTATTTTGCCTCACTTGTCGCTTTTCGCTTGCATTGTCGTGCTTTGTCGTGCGACCATGTATCCATGAAAACGCACCGAACAGCCTACTGCCCCACCTCAGGGCTCACCATCACTTCAACCGAGTACACCCAACCCGCACGCGACGGCCAACCCGCGCGGCGCATGTTCGCTATTCGTGTTGGCTCCAATTGCGTCAACGTGACTTCGGACAAGCGCGACGCGGGCGTGCTGTGGCGGCAACAGTGCAAGCGGTACGGCGCGATTGACGCGCGCCAGTTTAGCCGGTTCTAGGCACCATCACACGGGCGCAACGCCAAGGAGCAAAGACCATGACTACCCAGAACACCACCACCGAAGCACGCCGAGACAAATGCACATGCACGCACGGGAACCGGGAGGCGTTCGCCTGGGCAGAATCCCGCGAGGGATGGCACGGCGAGGAATGCGATCTCTGGCAGCCCGTACACACCACCGCCATCGACCAGAACGAAACCATCTGAACCGCGACGCAGGAGGGGAGACACCATGCAAATCGATATCGAATACACGGACACTTTCGGCGGCGAGGCTAACTACGGCTGGGTACGGCGCGCCACGGCGGAAGTTCCGGACTACTCCAGCAACCTCGCAATCATGCGCGCGGCCAAAGCGGAGATGGGATTAACCGGCGTTCGCGGCGAAACGACCGAACACGGAGACGACTTGGAATTCCGCCCTTACGACCGCAACACCGTGCTTTTCGTGACATTCCCCGACTAGCCACCCAACCCATACCCCACGCGCTACGGCGCGGCACCCTGCCCCGGTATCCAATCCGGGCGGGGTTGGGGCAGTAGAGGCGGCGTGGGCCGTCTATAGACGCAAGGGAGCGCAATCTATGAGAATGACCGAGGATACTTTCCAAGCGTTCGAGGCGGCGATTGCCGCGACTCCTGACAATCGCGACGCATACCGCAACGCTGGGCTTAGCCCGATGCGCTACCGATGGGACCGGATTAGCGCCACCCCATACGACGCCACCGTCGGACGCGCCTACCGTGAGGGGCTGAACGACGCTCATATCGACACTGCGTTGCGGCTCATCACCGATACCGGCGAGGCTTGGTAGGTAATCGCAGCAGCGTAGGCGGCGGCGGATAGTCGCTGTGATGGGAGCGAAGACGATGAGCGAAGCAACAGTGGAATATGCAGACACGACCGACGCCGAGTGGCGCGAGCGTCCGATTGACGTCCGGCCGTACCTCACCGTGCACGGCTACACGAAGCAATACGGCGCGCCGTCGTCGTGGATGGTGCGCCTGGATGGGTCTAAGGTCTGGCGGCGGGTCTATATCTACCAGATATCCAACGCCGGTAGCGCTTTTGTCCGTGTGGCGGGGCGCAAGCTGTTTGTGCCGGACCACGCGTTCCCCACGTCCTAGCAATGCAGAGCGACGGGGGCGGCGGCCCCCGGTAATGCAGCAACGCCCCGTCGCAAGCCGGGGGAGCTAGCCAATGGAGGAATGAGCATGACATATCGCCAACTAACCGACCGACTGGCGGCAAACGCCGTTACAAGCGCGGTAGATAGCGCGCGCCACGCCGTAGCCGTTGGCTACGCCACGGACACCGAAAAAACCGCCTATATCCGCTTCATATGCGACAGTATCGAGTATGTTCGCGGATGCGCGTACCGGGAGCTTACTGACGGTCTGGCGTCCCGTAATCTCGACGTGTTGCGCGACTACGCCAAGGGCGGCTACATGACCATTTCGGAGTGGAAGCGGCACCAATCGCTCAACCGGGCAATTGCCTAGCCAACGGCGCGCCTAGCGCGCCACCATCGCACCCCCGCGCGCCTTGACGTTGGCGCGATGGCTCCCGCATGGGGCGGGTCTAAGCGCGGGGAACAGGGAGACAACATGAGCATTGAGCGAACGAAAACCACCGATTGGCGGCCGTTGAACAGTGACGGCGAGCGCATCCGCGCTACCTACGGATTCCACTACCTGAGAGGCGACAGGCGCCCTTACTTTTCCATTACAGCGGAGATCGTCGACAAGCGCGGGCGCGACATCGGCGGCGGATGCTGCCACGAAGACATCGCGCGAGTGTTCCCGGAATTGGCGGACCTGATTCCGTGGCACTTGAGCGATGATGATGCGCGTCCGATGCACGATGTGGCGAACGGCCAATACTGGTTGGAGTTCCACCATGGAATCAGCCGGTGGAAGTTCGATGAATATGGCCAGTTCGAGCGCCAAGGCAAAACCCCGCTTGACGTGTTCAAGGGCCATGCCGTGTTGGCCGACGGCGAGTCGCTGGGCAATCTGCTGGATCCGCTGGAACCTGTCGCCCCTGATGGCGTCAATGTGCCACTGTGGGAGCTGTCGCCGGCCTACCATGACGCCCAGCGCGAGATTTTGTCCGCGCGTGTTCAGCGATGGTTCGAGGCAAGGCAGGCGGCGATGGCGGAGCGTATGAATGGCGTGATGGCGAAGCACGGCGTCAAGTACATCGAGCCGCGAGAGTACGGGGGCGACGAGTAGCAGGCGCGGCCGGCGGCCCCTGGAAGCACGGGGGCCGCCCCTCGCCACGGTGGCACGGGCGCGAGCCGGTGTCTCGGTGGCGCGGATAGGCGCGCTAGAACAGGAACAGGGAGATTGGAGCAATGGAGCCTTGGGAACAGAAAGCCCATAAAATTATTGCTGCGGAAGCAATGGCGCAATACCGCGCGGCAAACAATGGTCGCCGCAAATATAGACCCTACAGCTTGCCGCAATGGGTGCGGGATCTAGTTGTGACTCTCGGGATGGAAGACCGCACAAAGGCGGAAGAAAAAGCAAAGGCAATGTTCTTGCGGCACATTGACGGACAATTGGACCGCTGGGCTTAGCGGCAACGCAAGGGAGATTGGAGTAATGGCAACAGATTCAACGGGGAACATCGATGCGCTGCACGCTACGCATGGACACATGCAGTCTGACGCTGGGTGCCGCAACTGTCGCACGTTCGCGCGGGTCGTACTTGGATACGATGGTATGCGCCCGCACGCGGATATGTACTGCTCGGAATGCGGCACAAACGAGGCGGAAGTGTACGACGACGTGCAGCGCCTTGTGGATTTCGTGCATACCAACTAGGCACCCCAGCGGTGCCGCCCCTGGCCGGCTTTCTCCCTGGCCGGCCGGGGGCACCTATCTACCATGGGAGGGGCGCGCGGGTGGCGCGCGAGCAATACAACAGTCGAGTGGACGTTATGCCTAAATTTCAAAGCCCTTATGATCAACACAAACAACACAACGGCAAACAGTGCGTTGTGCTTGGCACTGTAGACCCTACTACCTACGACCACGCCGACGCGGGGATATTGTTTCGCGTCCAGCTGGATGGCGGCAGCGTCATAGAGGCTTGGCCGGAGGAGATTCAAGACGATGCGTGAGACGAAATGGACGGCGGGGCCGTGGTCGGTTGCAGGGCGGGTTGCAGACTGCCCAGAATACAACGAACACAGGCACATCTACGCGGCAGCAGACCGCGCTAGGCTGGGCGGTACGGGGTGTATTGCAAACGTGCGGTCATCGGACGCAAACGCCCACCTCATCGCCGCTGCGCCGGAGCTTTACAGCGTGCTCGAAGCTGTCGCCACGCGATTGGATCTAGAGCGGCGCGAGCGCGGGCCGGATGCGGTGTTCCCGGCGGCTGCAATGGTAGACATCGCCCTTGCGACGCTCGCCAAGGCACGAGGTGAAGCATGAAGTGGGCGCGAGGCAGTCTTTGCTGGACGTGCGACGAAGCCGGCACCGTGGCCAAGGCGCATTGCGTCGCCACGGTGCCAGCGGGCCGGATCAACGGGACGCCAGATAAGGCGGCAACGGTGCCGCTGTGCTACGACTGCGCCGACGCATTGGGCGCGGAAGCAATCGAGCATTGGGGTTGCGATTGCGGCGACCCGTGGTGCGAGGATACGCGCGAGGGGGCGGCGTGGATATGCCCCGAAGACAACACTGGAGGGAACGAGCGATGAGAATCACGACGAAGACTATTCTTGAAGGCCAGCCCGGCGAGTTCGCCACGGTGGACGTGAGACTGGACAAGGGCGAGACGGCGGCGCTGCACTGCGGCGAGACGGGGACAAACCTGCGTGTCTTCTGCAATGGCCCGATCCTGGACTACTCGCACGACAAGCAGGTCGGGTGCATGATCGCGCCGCCATACGTCCGCGAGTTCTACTTCTACTGTAAGACGCCGGCCGATGCCGAAGCACTGGCCGACAAGCTGCGGGATAAGGTGCATGGCGCGGAGGTGGCGGCGTGAAAACAACAAGCATCACAATCCGCATGAGCGAAGAAGACAAGGCGCGCCTACAGCAACGCGCCGCGTCGGAGCATCGCACGGTGGGCGAGGTGGTACGCATGGCGCTAGAAGCGACGCAGGAGGGCGGCAATGAGCAACGCGACAAGCCCTGACATGCCCCTGTTCCGGCTAGGTGGCGGGTCAGAAAAATCACACTGGTATTCTCGCGACGCCCAATGCGCCTACGAAGTCCTACGCGCCAAGCCCGCCAAGGATGGCAGCCTGTACAAGCCGACCACGCTACGCGAAGCGAAGCTCCATGGGCTGTACTATAGCGTTTCCGACGTGCTGTCGGTGGCGGCGAAGCCACAGATTGAGACGTGGAAAGCCAGCAACCTGGGCGATGCCTACCTAGGTTCGCTCGCCGGCCCGCTGGTCTGGACGGGCGCGCTCGATGCCAAGGCGGCCAAGGCTATCACCGCCGAACTTGCCGACGGCATAGGCGCCCGAGCGCGCGACGTGGGCACCATGGGCCACGCCAACATCGAGGCGGCGCTACGGGGGGATAGCCCGCCGTTCCCTAGGTACTGGGACAACGTGGCGGCGGTGGTCCGGTGGATGCAGGGGTGGCACCAGGTGGACTGGCGGGTCGAAGCGGCGGCGGTCCACCCGCTCGGCTACGGGTGCCGGGTGGACGCCTACCACGCGATGGACGGCGGCGTGGTGGTGGACTTCAAGGGGAAGGACGATTGGGACGACAAGAAGCCGCCCACGCCCTACGATGATAACATCATCCAGTTGGCCGCCAACCGCATGGCGCTTGGCTTGCCTCAGGCCGAGTGCGCCAATGTGTTCTTCGCCCGCGAGGCTACGGGCAAGTGCCACGTCCATTGGATACCTGAAGAACGGTTACAGTGGGGCTGGGAGATGTTCAAAGCGTTACTGGTTGTGAAAAAGCTGCAAACCGGGTATGATCCGGTGAAATACTGGCAGGCGGCAGACGCCGCATAGGAGGCAACGATGGCAAAGGGAACAGGTTTCGGCGGGCAGGTCACTTGGAAGTTTGACGAACAGGTCAAAACCACCCGCAACGGCAAGAAGTACGTCGCCGGCAAGGCGCGCATCCAGGCGACCGTGACCGACGCGCTCGGCAATGTGACCCAACTGGACGCCGAGGAGAAGGTCTTCGCGTCCAGCGACTTTGAGACGGGCGAGTTCAAGGTGCCCGAATCGGCCTTCAAGAAGGGCGTCACGATGGTGGGGTACTTCAGCAAGCGCGAGGAAGACGAGAAGGGCGTCACCTTCTTCTTCAGCCCCGACGAAGTGAAGGGCGGCGCACCCCCGGCTGGGTACAAGCCCGCGCCGGCCAGTGGCGGCGCCGAGGCACAGCCCCAGGCGGCCCGCAACGTGACCACTTTCGAGGAAGCCGTGGGCGTGCTGAAAGCCGCCAACAAGGCGCTGGGCGTCCCGATGGCAACGCCCGAGCAGGCCACTAGCCTGTTTATCGCATGGCAGCAGGGGCGTGTTTCCAGCCCCGCCGACCCCGAAGCCGCCGCCATTGCCGACGCGATGGGCGGGCGAGTGGTCAATGACCCGAAGGACGGGGAAATCCCGTGGTGAAACGGTGCTTCAAGTGCCTGTCCGAGAAGGAAATTTCGGAGTTCTACAGGCATCCACAGATGGCCGATGGGCACTTGAACAAGTGCAAGGAGTGTACACGGGCCGATGTAACGGCACACCGGACAAGGAATCTGGAGCGTATTCGCCACTACGACCGTGAGCGAGGAAAGCGTGCCGAAGCTAGGTCGAGGCGCGACTGGTACGCGAAAGCCAATCCTGTCCAGGTCTGGGCTTCGAGTGTGGTGAATCGTAGGTGGCGATTCAAGGAATTCCGACGTTCTGCTGCGTGCGGCGATTGTGGTACATCCGAGAATATACGCCTACATCACGACGACTATATGCTTCCGTTTGTTGTGCGGGCGCTTTGTGCGACGCACCACAGACTTTGGCATGTCGAGAATGGGCCGGGAGCAAACACGATTCCCTGCCCGATGTTCTAGATTCTGTCCGAGCAACCAACCGGGGCGGCGGCTGACGGGTCGCCGCCCCAAGGAGGACTTTCCAATGTTGATGGGAGAACGAGAAGCAGAACGGTGGTGGGAGGAGCGCGAAGCTGAAGACGCCGCCTTTGACCAATGGTGCGAGGAACACGAGCGCGAGGCTGACGCCGACGCCTACCAAGACTGGAAGCGGTGGTGCGAGGAGGAGGCGGTTGATGCTGCTGGCGCGCACTGGGAAGACAGGTGGCTGTGATGGCACTGACGGATGAAGAGGCGCGCGAGTTCGGCTTGCCGACAGAGCAACAGCGCGCCGATGCGTACTGGGATGCGTGCGTGGCTTACCGTGCGGAGTACCCCGCTGCTAACCACATCGCGTGGTTCGAAACGGAGGCGGCACTGTACCGGCGACGCTATGGGCGGCTTGCGCCGGGCAAAGATGACGTGTTCCACGACTCTAGCGACCCCGAGAACCGGGCACAGCGCGACGCCTACTCCAAGAGCGGTTTGCTCTACATGGACATGGTGCTGGCGCTCGCAAGGGCGTGGGAGCGCATCGAGGACCTTGAGTCGCGGCTGGAAGACACCGAGATTGAACTGCGCGACGCGCTCGCGGGAGGCAGTGATGGCGAAGACTGAGAAGAACGAAGGCGTGGCGGCGCGCATCTTCCACTTGGATGGGGGCGACAGGGTGGTGGCGACGAACGAGGGCGGCGGGAAGTGGCAGCCGACGTATGAGGAGGGGATTGCTTGGGGTGGGACGCACTTCCCGAAGTCGGGCAGGGCGCGGTTCATCATCATGGGGATGAACTGGAGGGCGTACAAGCAATCCACCTCGACGTGGACCCTCGCCGGCCTCAAGGCCCTGTGCGCGCGCCCTGCCGACGAGGTGCGGGCGGCGCTGGTGGGGAACGCGTCGTGAGCGTGCAGCGGTGCGATTGCGTGGACGGTCGCTGTGGCCACGAGTACGCGGACGAGTGCGTGTTGCCGCTGCGGGATTACGGCTCTGCCCTGGAGGCCCTCAACGCGGAGCTTGAGGCCGAGTGCAAGAAGCTGCGGCGCAAGATGCGCGAGCGGGATGAGGAGCACGCTGCCGAAATCGAACGATGGCAGGGATTGTACGACATGGCGACGGGCAACGACGACGCCATCGCAGTGCTCAGTGCCAAGCTGGAGGCAGCCGAGACGCGGGCGAAGGAGGCTGAGAAGAATTACCGCTGGATGGTGGAGCGAGCCGCAGACGAGAAACTGGACGGATACCGTGAATTGGGAGCGCGTGCCGCCGAAGCCGAGCGCCAGCGCGACGAGGCGTTGGCGCTGCTGGCCGAGGTCAGCCGGGCGTTGGCTGACGGGGACACGCTGCTGGCTGCCGCCATCGCAGAGCGTCACACGCAAGAGTGTGTCCTCGCCGCCCACCCCGAGCCCGCCGCAGCGACCGGCGCGGTGGAGCGGGACAATGCGCCCGCCTGCCCCCGCTGTGGCCATTCTCTCCAGTACCACGGCGCATGGTACGGCGAGTGCGGCGTGCAAGGCTGTGACTGTCCGAGCTATGAGCCCGAGCGGGCGGCCACCGACGAGGAGCCGGGGGAGGGCCGGTCGTGAAGACGTGCTGGACTTGCGATTACGCGTTCCGGTACGATGCCGACGGTGAGCCTCTGCGTTGTTGCGCGCCGCTGGTTCGTCGTGACGGGCTGATGACTACAGCGCCTCGATCTTCCACCATCTGGCTACTGCGATGCTGGGGCCGGTGGTGGACCGATGACCGCTGGGCGCAGGAGGGCCAGGACGATGTCTGAGCTATCGCGCGCCGAGATCCAGGCCATGACCGCCGCCCCTGCGGCGATGGAGGGAGAGTAGATGGGCGCTGGCAACGTGCGTGTACCGTGGTTCGTGTGGCACATGGTGCTTTTTATGGCCGGGTTCGGTATTGGCCAATTGATCTTCGATGTCGTGGGTCTGCTGCGATGACCGCCGCCGACCTGACAGACGCCAGTGGGCGAGCGCGGGGGTGGTGGTGATGCGGTTCTCGTGGGAGCGCGAACTACTGGCGTCCAAGGCCAGTCGGCGTGCCGTCACGGTCGGTATGGTGCTGGCAACATACGCTAACAAGGATGGCGGCGGCATCTGGCCTTCCCAGGAACGGCTCGCACGCGAGTGCAGGTCCAAGCCTGACACGGTGCGTCGTGGACTCCAGGAGCTTGAGGAGTTGGGGTTCATCGCCGCTAAACGCCGCCAAGAGGGCCAGATCCGGCTGACCAACGAGTACCGGCTGATGTGGCCCGATGGGTCCAGGACCAACCAGTACAGTACCGAAGAGTCCGGTACCGAACGGGGGGACAAACAACTCAGGGGAAGACCAGCCCAAGAAGAAGACCAGCCCATTCTTGACCATTCCGCTGCTGACGCATCGGAGAACGGGCAGGAACCTGAGCCTTCAAAGCCAAAACGGCGAACTGCTCTACCTGAGTCATGGCAACCGACTGAGGATCACCGTAAGAGGGCAATTGCCAGCGGCGTGGATGTTGAGCGGGAGGCTGAGATGTTCCGGCTCCATGCCGGCACCTACGACCGGCGGGCGGCGAACTGGAACCTTGCCTTCACGACGTGGCTGACCAAGGCTGCTGAGCGGCTTCCCAAACCCGCCAAACCCAGTTACGTTGAGGACTGGGAGGCAGCCGCCGACCGGGTGCTGAACCCAACCTACTGAGGAGGATACGATGAGCAGCGAGTACGCACGCATGGCGCTGATCGAGGCGCGCGAGGAGTTGGCGGTGGCCAAGTCGCGGATCAACGAACTCATCTCGTTGGCGAGCGTGAGCATTACCGTTGATGACATTCCATGCCTGATGGAGGCTTGGGTCGCCGCCTGGGACGAGTGCTGGAGGAAGCAGTGGGCGCAGGAGGCAGCACGCCTATATGGCCATGGCTGGGATGGAGAGATATTCCCTATGCCAGAAGATCAAAAATCGCGCCAATTGGCTTATAGCGTTCACGGCTCAGCGGCGCTCTATTCCTCGCGACTCCCATACGCATGAGCCAAGAACTCCCCCACAGCCCAGAAGCCGAGGAGGCGGTGGTCAGTCTTGCGCTGGTAGAGCCCGAGGCTTTCGACCGCGCCGCCGAGCGTATCCGCGCCGAGGACTTCCACGATGTGCGCCTTGGTGAGATATGGGCATGTATGGCGGCGCTCGCCTCCGAGGGCCACGCCATCAGCATGGAGACGGTAGCCTCCCGGCTACGCGACGAGGACAAGTTGCTGCGATGCGGCGGCGTGGCGCGGCTGCTGGAGTTGTCGGAACTGGCGGGCTCTGCCTCCCAGATCAACTACTACGTCGGCCAAATCCGCCACTACGCCGACCTACGCATGGGCCACCGCGCCACCCTGCGCGCCGTCAAAGCCTTCCTAGACCCCACCAGCAAGTTTGATGAGGTCATGGGGCAGCTTGAGCAGGACTGTACCCGCACCGACGCCGCCAAGGGGGCGCGCTCGGTGGGTGAGATCATGCCCGACGTGGTGGCGGCGCTGGAGCAGGACAAGACCAAGACCCATGTGCCCTTCGGGTTCAGCAAGTTGGACGCCGCTTGCGGTGGCGGCGCAAGCCCTGGGGATCTGATTATCGTGGCCGGCCGCACCAGCATGGGCAAGAGCGCGTTCGCCATGCAAGTTGCTTTCGCAGCCGGCGTGCCCGCCATGATCTTCTCTCTGGAGATGACTGAGCAGGAACTGGTGCAGCGCGAGCTTGCACGGCGGGCTAGGGTGTACAGCCACCAGTTAGCAGAGAAGGGCAATATGCGCGCCGTGGCGTTGGCCGCCGCCGAGATCGGCCAGTTGCCCGTCTACATCGACGACCAGCCCGGCCAATCCATGGCACAAATCGGTTTCAAGTTGCAGCGGGCTGTGCGAAGATGGGGCGTGCGTTTGGCGGTGATCGACTACCTCGGCCTCATGCGTATGCCCAAGGCTGACCGCAAGGACATCGCTATCGGCGAGATCACGGCCCGCCTCAAGGAACTCGGCAAGAAGTGCGGCGTGCCCATCGTCCTCCTGCACCAGATCAACCGCTCGGTGGAGGGGCGCGAGAACAAGCGCCCGCGTATGTCGGATCTGAAGGACTCCGGGCACATCGAGGAGGATGCGGACAAGGTGATTCTGCTCTACCGCCCAAACTACTACGAAGACCCAGCGTCGCGTTCGATGCCTGGGCCAATCGAAATCGACTTGGCGAAGAACCGTGGCGGCGCCTGCGTGATGCAGGAGTGCCGGTGGGAGCCCGCCTATCTGAACATCTCGGAATACGACGACCGCTTCAGCCAAACAATGCGCGCCGTCGAAGCTAAGGATGGAGAATTCTGATGGCATCTCGCGAGGAAGGCCGGCGTGGTACATGGTGGGGCAAGAAGACCGGCTTCAGCATCAAGGGCAAGTCCAACGCCGTCAGGAGCCAGTTTCGACATGGCCGTGGCAGGCTACACCAGACTGAGGAAACCGAGGAATTAGAGCCATACCAGGAGGACGTGGATCCACGCCCTGCGTTCATTGTGGAACTAGCCATCGCCAACATGGCAACTGCGGTAACAGAGGCGCGCTCTGTGGCGCAAGGGCAGATGCCTGCGGGCTGCAACATGAGAATGGCAGACGATTCCAATAACGCCCGGTATGTGCGCGAGATATTCCGCTGGTTCGTAGACGATACGGACGGGCCGTTCTCCTTTGTGTGGACCTGCCATATGCTGAACTACGATCCTGACTGGTTCCGCCCAAAGGTCTTACAGCAACTACGCGAAAAAGCCGATGAGGCGGGGTTGGCGGCGATGACGCTTGACCAAGTGGCCGAACACGTCCTTGCCACACACAAGACCAAACGAGCTTGGGAAGTAGAGAAAAACCGCAATGCCAAGAAGGATTAAGCCCCACGAGAAGCACCAGGAGCAGTACGTTACCGACGAGGACGGGGACCGGATGCCATGGGAGGTGGAGGTACTGGGGCAGCAGGCGCGGGAGTTGGCGCGCATCGCCTACGGGATCACCAGCCCGGTACGCTTCAAGGAACTGTGCTACGTCTCGGTGCTGCAAGACGGCGAGGTGCTGCACGCCATCAACCTGATGCAGGCCGGCGAGAACCCGGAGGCGTGGTTCCGCTATCAGGTGCTGGAGCGGGACGGCTGGAAGTGCGCCGACTGCGGGTCCAGCGCCGCCCTACAGGTCCACCACATCACCACCCGCAACGAGTGCCGCAAGTCCGGGCAACTTTCCCTGTTGACAGATCCTCGCAATGGTGTCACTCTGTGCTGGACATGTCACGAGGCGGTCACAGGCAGGGAACGGGAACACTCCGAGCGGTTTCACAAGCATGTGGCGGGGCTGGTGGCATGAACAGGCTAGGCGGCCACGAGCCGCTACAGACTCCCAGCCCTGGAGCCGAAGCACCCCAGTCGCTTAGAGCAGCGACGCAATCCCCCCTAGCCGGAGCTGCAAGCGTAGATGGCGACGATGACGGGGAGTACGGGTTAGAGGCAACCGCCGAGGCCCAGGGCTGGGAACCCATTCAACTGGCGGCATCGTGGAAGGACACGACCGTGACAACCGACCGCAACGGCCTACGGGGACGAACCGTGGATGCAGGACCGGGCGGTGGCGAAAAGCGGCACCGCCGTGTGTGTCGCCTCGGCCATGCCGATGGAGCCGGTATCAAGCCCGGCCCGCCAGTTGAACCCATCCGACCGACTCGCATCGGTCACAGCAGCGCGCGCAGCAGGGTTAGTGGTTTCCCCGAGCCCCGCGCTTGCCCGGCGGTAGGGCTGCGAGCCGCCGGCACCCTTGGAGCATACTGATGTGCCCTCACTGCATAGGGGCGGCGGTGGCCGCCTTCGCGACTTGGTGTAGCGGCTGGTGGCTGGCGGGGAGGGTGTGGCGGTGGTGGTGAATCATGTGGTCATGTTCTCGTCCGGCATTGGCTCCTGGGCGGCAGCAAAGCGCGTTGTCGCGGAGTTCGGAGCGCAGAATACCAAGCTGCTGTTCATGGATACCAAGATTGAAGACGACGACAACTACCGGTTCTTGTATGAGGCGGCGGCCAACACCGGAGCAGAACTTGTCGTCATCGAGGACGGGCGTACTCCGTTCGAGGTGTTCCGTGACGTAAAATTCATGGGCAACAGTCGGATAGATCCATGCAGTAGGCTCCTCAAACGAGAGCTTGCCGACAAGTGGATAGCCGACAACTATACACCGGATACCGTGGTCGTTCACGTCGGCATCGACTGGACCGAGGAGCATCGGTTTACGCGGCTATCGGAGCGTAAGAAACCTTGGGTATACCAAGCGCCGCTTACCAAGCCGCCATACCTGATGAAAGACAACCTACTGGCATGGGCACGGTCAGAGGGGCTTGAGCCGCCGCGTATGTACGCGATGGGGTTCCAGCACGCCAACTGCGGCGGCTTCTGCGTCAAGTCCGGGCAGGCCCAGTTCGAGCTTCTGCACAAACACTTCCCTGAGCGATACGTCGAGATGGAGGAACGAGAGCAGGAAGTTTTTGAGGCTATCGGCGTTCCAAGGCCGTTCATCCGTAAGACCGAGAACGGACAGCTTAGGTATATGTCGATGCGCGAGTTCCGCCAAGAAGTCCTGGAACCCAAGTGTGAAGTGGACAAGACGGATTGGGGCGGCTGTGGGTGCTTTGTTGACGACTGGTCGCAGCAGGAGCTTTTTGCCGATGCGTGACCTACTGACCGACTTTGAGGATCACGTTGTCATCAAGGACAACCCGGAACTACGCCATGTATTTGCACACATCCTGTTCGCCATCGAGGCTCTTGCGAAGAACTGCCCGACTGGTGCGATGGACAACGTAAAGTCCGTGGAGGGTCTTGTGTTATTCGAGGGCGACGACCCAGTTGATTGGGAGTCGTACTATCAGGCTAGAGCCAAAGGAGGTGATGCCAATGGCTTGCACGGGCAAGAAGGGAAAGAAGAAGGGCAAGAAGTGCAAGGGCCGGTAAACGGCGGCGGCGGGTCGTGGTTTTCGCGGCTCGCCGCTATGCACCGGAGGGCACTGCGGTGGTGGTAGTAGGCATCGACCCAGGCACCGTCAAAATGGGGTTCGCCGCCGTAGAAGGAAAAAACCTTCTCGACTTCGGCGTCATCAAACCCCGCTCGCCCCGCATGACTTACAAGACACGGGTCATGGACATGTTCCCGCAACTCGTGGAGGTTCTAGACGCCTACCAGCCCGACTGGGTGGTTGTGGAGGCCCAGTACGTCCACCAGAGCCCCAAGACCGCCATACAACTTGGCGTGGCTAAGGGGATGGTACTGGCGGCGGCCACGGCTTTTCGACCAAGTTCACCAGCGTTGACGGAGGAGGTGGAGGCTACCGCGTGGAAGAAGGAAGTGGTGGGGAGGGGGAACGCTGGGAAGGAGGAGGTGGCGGCGTGGGTTGTAAGCTCGTTCGGGCTCGCGCCGCCGCCTCCTCAGGATGCCTGCGATGCCATCTGCATCGCTCTGTGGGGGGCGCGCCATGCCGCACAACAACCCTAAGTGCCCGATGTGTTCACCGCGCCCGAGTTACAAAGGGGCGACGGTGTCGGACAAGGCCAAGGCACGGGCCGAGAATCTGGCGGTGCGTATCCAAGACATGATCTACACCGCGTTGGCAGAATGGAACCGAGAGGATGAGGCGGCGCGGGCTGCCAAGGAGGAGCGCGATGCCTGACATCCAGCACGAGATCGACAAGATGACCCGCTTCGTGGAGGGCCTTAACGAGCCCGACAACATCCCCGTCTGCTCGTGGACCCGCGACACATGGGCGGCAGTGCTCCGCTATGCCATGATCGGCTACCTTGTGGAAACCGCCGAGCCTACCGAGGAGATCCAAGAGCCCGCCGCCACGCCCTACCTGTGGCGCACATGGGATGAGGGCGGCGAGTGCTATGAATGGAGCGAAAAGCCCTACTACGATGCCCATGAGGGCACATGGCTGCACCCGGACTTCGGCGTGGCCGGCACTGCACTTGATTGCCGGTACGTCGTAGAGTTGGAGCGAGAAGCCGGCGGCCCCGCCGCCATCGAGGCTATCTCGTGAGCCGCCCGCTTACCATCATTGGCGACCGCGCCATCCTCGTCCAAGAGTTTGAGAACGGTGGATGGCTTGTAACCCACATCTGGATGGCGCACGACACGGGAGAGCATTGCGATTACTCCGAGGCGTGTACCACGTTTGAGGAGATGCAGGCCAAGATGCAAGAGTGGCTTGGAGTGGAGAGGTGGGATGACGGGGATTGATCCAGAGATGTTGGCGGCGGCGCTGGTGACGCTCATCATCATCGGGCTCATCACGGTAGCGGGGAGCGGGCCTGATGGCTGGGCTTAACCCCAAGGCGGTCGTCATCAGCCCCGACAAGCACTTCCCGCACCACGACCCCGTGGCGCTGGAGGTATTCGAGAAGGCGCACGCCGCCATCAAGCCTGGACTGACGGTAGACCTTGGGGACATCATCGACGGCTCGTCCTTCGGGACGCACGGCAAACGCAAACTGAGTGAAGCGGAGGCGGCAGACTTCATTCAGACCGAAATCGAGCCCGCCAGAAAGCACCATGACCGACTGCTCAAGAACACTGCCAAGGTGGTTCAACTCGAAGGCAATCACGAGTACCGTGTGGAGCGCTGGGCGATTGCCAACGGGTTTGCCGGCGCCGCCGCCTTCCATGCCCTCGACCCCCGCCGCCTCCTTGGAGACGGGCGTTCGCGTAGTGAATGGCAGTGGATTCCGTACATTGACGAGAGCAAGCAAGTCAGTGGCTACCGGATAACCAAAGACCTGCTGGCGGTCCACGGCTGGAGCTTCGCCAAGCACGCTGCTCATGTTCACATGGAGCGTGGGCGGGGCATGTCGGTCATCTTCGGCCACACGCACCGTATGCAGTACCACGTCAGCCGCGACCACTTCCACAACCGCATCATACGCGCCATGACGCCGGGTTGCCTGTGTAAGCTCCAGCCACTCTACACGATGGGCAACCAACCGCCTACCGAGTGGGTCCACGGGTTTGCTATCGTTTACGTTGGCCGGCGCTCGTGGTCGGAGTATCTGGTGAAGATCGAGGGGAACTCGTGCGTGCTGCCGGATGGGCGGGAGATTCGTGTTTGACCGTTGACGCCCCACGGCCCGCCGTGGTAAGCAGGATGGGCATGGCCGCACAGGCCGAGGAGCAGAGGAGATGAGCAGGACAGGCGGCGAGCTACCCCAATGGCGCCAGCAACCGAATCTCGTGAACAACCCCCCGAGGAATAACCGTGATGCCGCCGTACCCGCCATCTTCCGTGAGGCTGTCCGTCACTTTTACCTCCTTGCGGGTCTTAGCTACGAGGTAGCCGGCAGTGCGGCAGCGGGTGGACTTGGCCGCCGCCACGTCTTCGGCGCTCGACCAGTTGGGGCCGTAGCCGGTAATATCCGTCCACAAAATTTCCACGAGTGGTGGGCGCTTCTTCTTCCTAGGAGGCATGGATGAAAATCTGCGAAAAATGCAAGGCACCGTACTGGGATGAGGGCGGCCATAGATGCAGGGACGCTGTTGACTTGCTCATAGACTACCTCAACGAGGGGCGGTACATAGACAGACACGAGTTCATCGCTGCTGTGAAGGTAGTCCTTGAGTCCATGCCCTCACCGTCCCCAACTTGACCCGGCAGTCTTGGCCGGCTGACCACAAGTCCACGATGTAGACACCGACAACATCGGCCGACGCATCCGGGGGTGGCGGCTCGGGGTCGGCAGCGCACTCCATGAGGGGCGGCGGCTCAAGGTCGATGACCGTCGGCGCGGAGGTCGCGCACCCCGTCGATAGCGCGCCGCACAGGAGCAAAGGCAGGCTCACACTGGGGCGGGATAGGCACTCGGACACGGCGCAGTTCCTCCTTTAAGGCGGCGACCTGTTGCAGCCGCCTGCGTTCTTCGGCTAGGGCCTGATAGAGCAGTTGGCGGTTGATGGCGGCGTTGGCCCGCTCGGCGGTCACGGATGCCTCCAGATGGCCCTCAGAGGCCGCCAAACGCCCGTTCTCGGCCCTCAAACTCCCAATGTACCAGTACAGGGCTAGAACGGCGCACAGGGCCGCTATGAGCCCCACAGCGCGTGTTCCGTACTGGGCCGCCCATTTGGCTAGGTAGGCTTGGATCATCGTTGATGCAGCCGTGCTGCTTGGAAGCCGCCCTGCTTACGCATCCAAGCCCCGAGCGATTTGGCTGGTTGCCCAATAAACTTGCGTGCAATAGGGGCAGACTCCACGACCATGCCGCCCTTGATAGTTACGGCAATCGTCATCTTCTCGCTAGACAGCCACCATCTTTCTAGTTCATCCATGACTTTCCCGTACATCGTCCTCGACGGAATGGTAAGATGGGGTAAACTCCCTACAACTACATGGCGGCGAACCACTTCCAGATGCGGCGCACATAGGTGGTCGTCTCTTTGGAGTGGTGGCCGGTGACTTGAGGTAAACAGGCCATTATGGCCCGATATTCGGCCCGATTCCCGCACTTGCGCTGGGCCTTGAGCAGGCTGC
>Ga0208795_1000511_pt1 | contig 18802 bp, 23 predicted proteins | sample CB_VirMetaG_6_FD_184541 | JGI IMG/M metagenome (GOLD analysis project Ga0208795, IMG submission 184541) | Freshwater to marine saline gradient viral communities from Chesapeake Bay - CB_1508_2 Viral MetaG (SPAdes) (version 4) | ecosystem: Environmental > Aquatic > Marine > Coastal | place: USA... | reverse complement strand
CTCCACAGGCGCATACATCACTAACAGCTCTGGTGGGTCCAACAGCTATATTAGCTCGTCAACTGAGTATGTCGGGAACGGTTGGTGGAGACTGGTCGCTACGTTTAGCACATCTCGGAGCAACGAGAAACTTGTCATCGCTCCAGCACCAAGTGCTTCTCCATCATTTAGTTCATTTTGGGGGACGCCAACTTATACGGGTGACGGTTACAGCTCAGTGTTGGCTACAGGAATTCAAGCGGAAATTGGCAAATCGTTTGCGAGTTCGTTAATCACCTCAAACTCTGGTGCAGAAACCACCAGAGCCGCTGAGTCGTTATCTGTTGCCACCGCTGACATCGGCTACACGGGTGGGCCTGTGTCGATTGTCGCAGAGGGTGAGGGTGGCCGAGGTGATTACCCAAGGCTGTTTAGTATGGGGGGTTTATCGAGCTATCTGACTTTTTTCCGTTACAGCTCTGCCGCTTCGGCCTCTACTGCCTACAAATTCTGGGTTTATGACTCAGGAACTCAGCAAGCCGATTTAAACGAGGAGGCATCTGTTACTAGGGTCGCCGTTAGCATTGACACCAACAGCGTTAAATCGTGCGGCAACGGAGGCACAGTTCAAAGCGACACCGCAGCCGTCATGCCTGTTTTAAGCACCACGCTTCAAATTGGCGACCAGCCGACGGGCGGAAAGCAATGGAACGGCCACTGCAAGCGCATTGCCATATACAACGAAGCTTTGTCCGACAGTAACCTCCAAGCCGTCACGTCCTAAGTAACAACTGACACTCAATCATTCGATATGCACTACACCGATTTAATGCTGAAGTTCGACGATGAGGCACAGGCCAAAGCCTACCTCTACGAGGAGGTTCCAACCGCTTGGGACAATACCGATCCGGAGAATCCGATTGTGACGGAGACTGAATCACGCCCTCTGTTCCGTAACATCGACACCCTCGGTGTGATCTACACCGGCGGAAGCTGGGACGAGGAGGGGAACCAGATTGAAGCCCCAGTGGCAGAGGATGGATGGCATGTGAATCTACGCTGCCTAGAGGGAGAGAACGCTGTGCCGCTGTATGGGTTCATCGTCACTCCAACACCAGCAACACCCCGGAGGATATGGGCTTAGTCAATGGCTCACCATTGGACAGAAGGGGTGAAAGTAACGCTCATTGGAGCGATTGGATTCACCGTGACGGGTTCGGACCTGGATGTCTGGATTAGGATAGGGATCGGATTATCAACCCTGGCTTATGGGATAGCCAAAGCAGGAACTGCCTGGATTGAGTTCTTGAGAAAGAAAAATAAAGAAGATGAAACATGCGATTGAAATAGGCTATTTGATCATGGCGATTTATATCCTGAGCGGTTGTGCCGTGATGGAGAAAATCGGCGATGCTGTTTATGAAGCTGAGGTATCAACTGAGGTTATTGATGGAGTGCCAACCACAGTCACCAATTGGGTTACAAAGCCCAATATTAAGGCCGGAGTCACTATCGGGGGGCAAGTAGCCCCTCAACCTGTTGGCGGTTTCATCTCATCAGTGATCCTGGGAGTTTTAAGCATTGCCGGGCTATGGAAGTCTCGCCAATACAAAAAGGCTGCTACTGATGCCATAGAGTTTGGACAAGCAGTAAAAGCTGAACTCAGCAAAAGCGATCTTAAGGATCAGCTTTCGATCATCAAGAAAACCCAGAAGACCATGCAAAAAGCTAATGGCACTTGGGGTATAATCAGAACCTTGATCAGCAAAATCTGATGGCTTGGGTAACCCTTACAAAAGATGACCTTTATCAGGTCATGGCTGCTTCTGAGGTTGAGTCTGTCGGAAGACTTCAAAAAGAAACTGGGGATCTATTTCAAACTGATCAGGGGGAACTAATAGAAGTCGACCAGGGGGTTGCCCTCATGGATCCTCCACCATTTGAGGATTTGCTCACCCCGGCTATCAGCCGGGTTGTTAATATGGTCAGGGGATATATTGATGCTTCCGGCAGATATACCCTGGGAGCCTCAGGAACGGTCCCAGAATCGCTTGTAAGCACTACCCTTGATATTTTAGTGGTTGAGGTTTGGAAAAGGCTTGGAGGGGATCTTTTGGACGTTGGTGAGCAGCGCAGGAATAGCTTTGAAGAAGCAATGCAACGCCTGAGAGATGTCGCCCAAGGCAATTTCGGCATCGCTGAACCTGTGACTGCCTCTGATGAGAACCGGGCTAAGTTTGAGTTTAGTGGTGGCTACGTTGACACGATCAATTATTAATGAACGTAATCCACGGCATACAGCAGCTTATTTATGATCGGATTATTAAGATCCCGATCATAGCAAGCTCAATCGGAGAATCAGGCAAGATCCCGGTTCATTTGTGGAGGGGTTCTAATATAACTAATGAGCTTGAGGCAGGGCTGAAGCGTGTTGGATTCGGCATTATTGTTCGGCCAGGATCCTTCACTCAGATTGACAGAGATACATGGCTGGCTAATATGAGGGTGGAGATCCAGCTTAATGATCAATTTAATCATTCTGACTGGGGAAAAAACACAAGTGGATGGGATGTAGCCTGGAAGATTTCAGAAGAGATCCATAACTATCGCCCGGAAGGAGCAACCAGCGTATTTTATAATTTAGCAATTAACAGTGAACCATCAGAGCAACGATTCATTGAAAAGCTTGTGGTCACGGCAAATATTCAAATCAAAACACCTTAAAGAATTATGAGTTATTTATACGGCACACAAGCAAGAGTTTATGGAATCGGCGGTAATATTAAAAAGCCTGGAGTTGGAAGCGATACCGTTTGGTCTTCACTAAGCGGTGATAGGATCTGCATAATTACTGGATATACTTATACGCCAGCAGTTGCAGGAGCTGTTGAGGGATTGGATCAGTACGGAAGATTAACTTCTGAAGCTTTTTCTTATGCAACTTTTGAGCTTTCCCTGACCTTTGAATTTGGCAGCACTAATTTAAGCAACGGTGTGGCTGATTCTAAAGGAATCCTTATGCCCGATTTAATGGCTCTAATTGAGATTGAGAATATGGATAACACTGATCTCAATGGAACTTATAATTTCCGCAGTGGTTCTGTCACCGGAAGTAATCAGGGATGGAAAACAGGAAACATGACGCTTAGAGCAATCAGTGCATCTGCTAACGTCCTAGCAGCTAACAAGATTTCACTCGCTGCAATTTCCTGATGTGACTGGGAATCATACATACGCTAAAATGATGCTGCCAGCCCCTATTAGGGTCTGGCGGTATCGTTTATGGCCTATGACTGTCGGGCATTATGCTCTGTTGTGCCGATTAGATAGCCCATTGGTAGAGGGAAATGAAATACCTTTAGCCGGGGATCTAGCTTCTGCGTTGTGGGTTCTAAAGCAAGATTGGCTAGATGCTTATCATAATCTAGGCCAAAAGGATCATGTTAAGTTTGTTTCCAGGTTAGGAAAAAAGTTTAATAAGGCTCCGGCTTTCCATATTGCTGTGCTTAATGAGTTTTATAAATACTGGGCTTGGCAAAATGCAGTTTATGATCTTTGGAAAAAAGAAGAGGATGGAAGCCCTGCCGACAAAAGCATGTCCTGGTTGCAAACCATTCGCTGGATATTGATGAATCAGTGGGGCTACTCTAGTAATGAGATTAACAACTTGCCTTACAAGCTTGCAGTAAATGATTGTTTTGGTGCGATGGTAGCCAATGGAAAGCTTGAGTTTGTTTCCGACAAGCAAAAGGCTAGACGAGAATTTATAGTGCAACAGATGGAGTCAAAAGATGCCAACTGAAAGCGTAGATATTATTTTTAAGGGTGAGCCTTCTGATGCCGTCAATGCAGCTAAAAAGGTCACAGAAGAAACTAATAAAATTAGTAAATCTGGAAATGAGGCAAGCAGAAGTTTTTCACAAATTGGAGATGGAGTTGCACGTATTAGAAATCGTATTGGGCAAGCTACGTTAGCCATTACTGCTTTCGGTGCTGCTGCTTATGCTCTGATCCGGCCATTTAAGAGGCATGTTGAAGAGGCTGAAAAGCTTAGCCGAGCTTTAGAGATAAGCTATGAAAAAGCTCAGGAATTAACAATTGCAGAAAAGGAAGCAGGCTTAGCTGTTGGTTCAATACGTGAAGCAATCGAAGGGATAGCAAGAGCGCAGGCGCAGGGCATAATTTCACCTGCATTACTTGATCTCGGATTATCATTTGAACAGATTAACCAGGCTAAGCCAGATCAATTATTTGACATTTTAAGTAAAAAATTTAGCCAGGGAAGTTTAACAGCCAAACAATTCCAGGCCGCAGTTGATATAATGGGAAGTTCAGGCAGCGAAGTTATATTAAAAATGGCTGGCAACTTTGAGCAATTTAGAGATATTGCAAGGAATTCCGGGAAGATAATCGCTGATGAAACCTTTGGCAAAATCATTCATGAATCCGAAGTATTCCTCGCTCAGATTAAGTCACTTGCAGATGAGATAACAAAAGCTATCACGCCTTTTGAGGATTTTGCTCAAGCCGTTGCAGGATCTTTTTCTAAAATTAATACTGTTTTAGAGGATATAAGATTTGGATTCTTGCTTTATGTGAATTACCAGAAAAACTTAGCAGCTGGCATGGAGGATTTAGAGGCAAGGGAAGCTGCTGCCATTCAATCAATTGAAACAGTAATGGCAACAAGAAGCAGGGTTGAAGCTGTTAAAGCTGCAAGACAAATCGGAGCAGGTTTAGATGAAGAAAGAGCACAAGGAGCAGTAGATTTGTTAGACTTTTTAGAAAGCAGAACAAGGACTGCTGATTCTGAGGTAAGCTCATTGCAACGGGTTGGACTTGCGGCAACTGGGGGCGAATCTGAGGGAATAAGGCTGCAAAGGAGGCAATTAGTGAAAGCAGATGACATCGTAAAAAAGCTAGCTGAGCAGACTAAAATTATTAAGGAAACTTTATAATGGCTTTTTACACTTCCAATCATCCATCAGCATTCAAATCACTAGCAGCTGGTGGCACTTTATTGCTCGTTAATAAAGAGACAACTCAATCAGGTGATTTAAATAACCCTGGATGGGAGATAACAGACGTTTATCAGGGGCATCCTACTGTCATCCTTAATGCTAGGAATAACCCTCTATCTGTCGGGTTGCCGGATCCTTCCTGGATCAAGGAGGTGAGCACTAAGGAACAGGGGCCGATCTGGGAGCTGACGGTTAAATACGGCAACATTGATCTGCTTTCTACCTGGACGCTAGACAGCAATATGCTTGAACCCAGGATTAGCACTCACCCAAATGCTATCATCCTTGATAAAGCAAGGCCCGGATGGACTAACATGATTGAAATGCTGGTGGACAATCACCGGATGAATCGTAATTACGAGGTCTTTAATTTTGATCAGGTTAAGATCACTGATAACACCACAGTATCAGGAGGAAACCCTCAAGGATCTTTGCAGGATTCATATCCTTTTAGGTGGCATTATCCATTGCCTCAAGGTGGCTGGATTTATCCGGTGGGATATGGAATTGATACATTAAATGAATTTGCGGCTCGATATGCTCAAGCATGGCTTTTGGGGCAGGAAGCCTATCAGGAACCTCAGTGGGTAATTAGAAATGAGGTCACAGTAACAGCTGCCTTCAATTTCTCCCTTTGGCCTCTACTTTTTCGGAATGTTAATGCAATGCTTATTCCTTCTAGGATGCTTGCAGAGCCTTTGCTAGTCGGGGAGACTATACCTGGGGGCATTGTAGTTCCAGGGGTTCCTTATTGGCACAAGCAGCCGATCCAAAAGACTCAAACAACGCAGAATCAATTTATCATTAACCGGGAGTGGTATGGCCGATACTGGTTTAATGAATTTACCTATAACTTAGCATCTTAAAATTATGCCAAACACACTATCAATTACTGACCCTAAAGCTAACAATCATGCTGGCATCAATATCACTGATGTGAGCTATACAATCGTCACATCTGGCACTGGACTAGAATATCAATGGGACGGAACTGCTGGCCTACTTCTAAAAAATAGCAGTGGAGGAGATCGAACCTTCACTTTCACAGTGCCTGTGCCGTCTGGGACTGCTTTAGGTGATATTGGGAGTAGCCCATCTGCTAAAGATTATATTATTGCAGACGGAAAGACCTTATACATCAGGAATGCAGACAGCTTCAGAGATCCATCTACAGGTAAAGGAACTTTTGACGTAAGCGGCACGGGTTGCTATGCCGTAGCAATTGCTTTTTGATTATGGCTCAGGCTAATACGCAAAGACCTTCTGGAACTGGCAAGATCGCCAATGCCATCCGCAGGCTCTACGATTCCACCCAGCGGCAGAACCAGATGCGGAGCTATAATGTCATGACTAATCAGACTAGCCGTGGAACAACTCGTTCAACTCAGTTTAGAAGACCAGTGGCCCAGGTTAAATCTAGCCCGGTTGCTGAATCTAACATTGTCGCTCGTTGGTCCTAGTGATTAACTATGCCAAATGGCAATCAGCTACAAAAGAGCACCGGAGGTTAACCCGGATGATCCGATCACTTCCGGACAGTGGAACGATCTAGCTAAGGCTTTTAATGATCGCCTTGAAAACGGAGTCGCTGACCCTAGTTGGCGACTCTTTTGGTATGCAGATGCCTTGTTCCAGTATATCAGGCAGGGTGATGGCAATCAGATCCCGGCCAGAGATGAGTGGTGGTCTCACTGGAGCCATATTACCCCGGCAAATGGCAAGAATTGGCCTCAGACTGATCCTGGGACTGTTGGGGGCATAAATCCTAGCAACCCTATTGCCGCCTTTGTATATGGCAACGAGGGATTAGATATTTATAACGAAACAGACCGGGTAAACTATGACCCAACAGATGGCACGGGAATCCTGCTTCATGACTTGATTGCAGGAAGCCCTACAACTGATCTTGAGCATTGGGAGATAGCAAAAGTCCAAAGAGGGGTTACAGATACCACAGGGAGCCAAATTGGAGCAGCAAATGCCCTTGTGGCCTCCGATCGTTATTACCGGATCAATTACGGTTCAGCTCATTCCTACCTTAAAACCTATGGAGGGTTCTTCGCATCGCCTCAGGTCGAGGGAAAATGCAATGATCAAGCTTTTGATAAATATACTGTTAAATTCCGTAAGATAAGCCCCCAGACTGATTGCACTTATTCTACATGCCCGGATCTAACTGGATCAGGAACTTGCCCTGGCGCTTCAAAGCCTGTCCTGGGATGGTTTGCCGGGGTTTATGGTTATGTCCTGTATCATTTTGATGATACGACAACTATTCTACCTTACACGGATTACATAGAAGGCCCTTACACGGGCAATGCTTATCTAAGGCATGAGAGAGGAGGGCAGCTTGACTTTGCCCTGGATGTCTATGCTTCAGAGTTCAGAGGCGCAGACAATGGTGCAGTCACTCAGCGTAACGAAAAGACCTGGAACCCCCAGGATCACGCCTTTCATTTTGAGGAGTTCTTCACCCGGCAATATTACTTGGCTCCAGCTAGGGGAACAGCAACTGGGTATGGGGGATCATTGGTTGCAGAGTATCCACAATTCGATTTTCCAACAGGAACGGCAACAAATGCTTTAGGGATCGTCAATGCAGGGACTAGCTACACAATTAACTCAGCTTTTGTCTTTGCAGGATTCATAGTTGTTGGGACTAATCTTCAAACTCCTAAAAACTTTGCTATTTATGTCGATGGCGAAAGGGTTAAGGAAATTACCGTTGAAGCCGGAGCTGCAACTGACATCAGTCATTATTTCCCTAGTGTCTTCCGGGCTGGGGCTGTAATTCAGATACGGACTTTGGGCAGCATGGGAGCCGGGGAGTCGGCATACGTTGAGATCGCTGAGATCCTGGATATGACCCCAAGGGTGCAAGACGCTTACTTAGTTCTCAGGATGTCTTCTGCCAGAAATCAGACAATGGATGGATGGGGTCATGAGGAGGCAGATGCAAAAGAGCTTTGGCAGAATTATCAGCGGCATGGCATGGCTGTTAATTACGTAGAGGATGGGATTAAGGACCAAGATCCTCAAGGGATTTGGAAAAATCCAGTCTATGAGGAGATTAGGCGCATTACTCATGAAAGGCTAAGGTTGGTAAAACGCAATCACCTTGTCGGATACGAGATTAACTCAAGCGGCAATTCTGTTTTGCACTTTACCAGGTTTCCGGGATTTCTAGGTGGGGGCAATGATGAGGATATTGATTTGTTTAATGGGATGGCTCCCCAGAAAGATGCAATTGACTCTGGCTATGTTAAGCCTGGGGTAACTTACAAACTTACAGGATCTGGAGCATCTATTAATTATGCCGGGGCAACATTCACTGAAAATCAAACCTTCAAGGGGGTTTATAAGCATAACAACTGGACAGTCCTAAGCGGCACTCCTGTAGTTTATGAGCATGACCTAATCATCCTAGAAGCCCCGGAACAAGGCGAGACAAACAAATGGCAGATGTTCATGCAGACACTGCCATATAAGCCTAGCGATTCTAGTGTCTACAAGCCGGAGGTTTTTGCTGACAGGGATGGCATGTTTGTGGATCGCTGCACTTTACTTTCTAATGATTGGGGAGGATCAGATGATCAGGCTAAGGAAATCCGTGCTCATGTTTATGCACGACAGCCAAGGCCAATCAACAGGCAGGAAAATCCTCCGGGATACAGATATTTATTAGGTACAAACACGCCAGATAGCGGCAATATCGCTAATCTTGTTTCAGCCCAAAATACATCTTTATGCGATTCATTAGAAGATGAAACCAATTGCGCCGGGCAAGTTGCTCATTATGGATCCTGCAAAATTTATGTTCCTGATTATAAGATAAAAAGCATTACCTTCAATCGCACCACTGAAGAGGTGGAAGTTGAGGTAGACGGCAGGTTGTATCACAACAGCAATGTAGCCAATCAATCAGTCTCAGATAACGTGTCAAGCTGGGTTGCATATATGGCTGCAGATGATACAGGAGCAGCAGCTGCCAGATCAGATGAAAATGCTGTTATTGAATATTTGCGTTATATAACAAATGGGACTCAATGTGTAATCAGGATTGGGGATCAATCTGGTGATGCTGATTCTGTTTCTCATTGGTATTCTACCCAGTACAATGGAGCCTGCTTCCCTAGATTTCATTTTATAAAGCAGATGCCTTATGTTTATGAGGACAGCAATAATTTTATCAATGAGCATGATACAAGGCTAACAGTCGATAATATGCTCTGGGCTGGCTTTATGCTTAGGGCTATGTGCGAAGGATACCTTGATCATGAGAGTGATTCTAATACTGAAAATGTCTTAGATCCTTTCTGCTTAAAATATCATTGTGGTGATTCTCGAATGTTTGACTATCGCTATGCAACCCTGATGACTCAGGCGATGGATAACAGGTGGTTTTCTATGCACCCGGAAGTTGCTGAAGGCGACAATTGGGAGGGCTATGGACCATTCCCGCAAATGAAAGCTTATGCTCTTCATTTTAATCAGATAAGCAAAGCAATTAATCTGTTAACCAGAGCTAGAATTGAGTTGCCAACTTATGGTGTAAGATGGAGAACAAAAACCTACCAAGCATTTGTTCCGCTAGGAGGAACATGTGATTATAAATTAAACATAATCATACCTGATCAAGTAGGGTGGACTTTAACTAATACAGGAAGTTGGCAATATGATGTCCCATCAGGCACGTGTAATAATTCAGTAATTTTACAAGCTAGAAAAAGCGCATTGCTTGACTATGTGGGGGGAGTTTGTGGCATCAAGTTAATCAGAACTGATGTTGAATTTGAGGTGGCTTTTGGTAACACGGGAGTAGAATCAATGGCTTACTATGCTTTGCCGGAAAGGCTCAGGGATATGATCGTGCATAGCGCAGGAAACTTCGGGCATCTAGCAAACGAAAATAGAATATTTGGCGTCACTAATGCAACCCTGTTTACAGGTCCAGGAACCCCTGATCCATGTAACTACAGTATAGGTAGTAATGTTTATGAATTCCCACAAAGTGAAACAATAACAGATGAATGCAAAACTGTTTTAAGCGGGATTTTGCAAGCAGAAAAACCATTACAAAGTGATTATATAAATACTGGATCAGGATGTAATCGAGGTAGCGATATGGAAAGAAACTATGCTTTCAGCGCAACTAGATCATTTCTTAACATCCCTCTGTCATGAGCTTAGTGGCCCCTACAGGATTAAGCCTTAGTCAATCTGGGGCTACCGTTACAGCAACCTGGAACGCTGTGACCGGGGCTACATATTATCTCATCCAAAGGTATGAGCAGAATGCTACCTATAATGATCGCATAACGGTCGGGACATCCACGGCAACTTCATTTACTGATCCGGCAGTGCCAATTGTGGTTGAGACTGGAAGTGGATTTGCTCAAGCAGTCTGGACGTATTATGTTTACAGCGCAGACAGCACTGGGGTGTATGGTGGGACCGGTCAACCCATTACAATGAATCAGACTACAACCACCGTCGTCCAGGGGTTTGACGTAAGCAAGCCTGTTCTATCAGATGGAACATATTATGTTTATAATTCCATTACTCACACTTTAATCTCATCAGAGCCTGATCAAAATGATCGGGATGCTGTTCTAATTGCATACCTTAAAACCGTTGGAGCGTAGAACTAAAAAATTAATCTTCACCCCTAAAGAGAGCATCATGCGCCCAGGGGTTAAGCAAAAGATCAGTGCGGTTGATTTGCTGAAAAACTTTGCCAGGGATAGCAAAGACATTATCTCAGACAAAGCAAGGTTAGTGGATGGTGAAAGAAAAAGGCAAAGATTGGAAATCTGCCAAGGCTGCTCATATATCAAGGGAGAAGGAAAACAGATGAGATGCCTGCATCCTGCATGCGGATGCTTTATGTGGATTAAGGCCGGGTTCAGAAAGGCTAAATGCCCGGTTGGAAAATGGCAATCAGAGTAATACCTTTCTGCCAATTATGTCATGCTTGCTAAGAACGCTAACAATCCTCTTAGCATTTGTCTCCCAGGTGAGATGCTTTGTCGTTTCATAGGCTCTTTCAGCTATTTTAAGACATGCTTTCTTATTCTTAGCAGTCCACCTCATTGCCTCGATAGCATCTTCAGATTTGGGCATAGCCCAATGACCCAATCCAACATAAATATCTTGAGCAGGCTCAATAGTGTAGCCAATCGGAATATGATTTTGAAATTGAAAGTAATCGCACCTTGCTGAGTAGTTAGTGCCGATCACGGGACGACCTGTTGCCATTGCCGCATGAGTCCACATTCCCCAGCCTTCAAAAGTACTACCGTCGATGTAGCAATCAACAGACCGGATCCATTCAGCACATTGCTCATCAGTTAAGTCTTTTTCAATTAGCTTAATCCTGGGGTCAGGCACCTTGAAGTTATTGCCAGTCCAGTTGTTAGCCTTGAGCAGTAGTTGCACTTTTTCTTTACCAGGGAAGGCTCTAACGAACCAATCAACGATCCGTTCAAACCCTTTACGCACTCTGCCGTGGCCAAGATGGGCAGCAGCTCCAAATGTAAATACCTTGCTCTTCTTAAGCCTTGTTGCGTAAGCATCAAGATCCTGCACATAGAGGTTAGTATTGCATCCATGATGGACAACTTCGCAGGGCTTCCCGGTTTGCTCAGTAAATCGTGCAGCATTAAATGAATTAGGGGTCAGGATGAGATCATATAATGACATGACTCTTGCAACCCTAGGATTAAGATCGCTACTCTCCCACATCGTATATAAGGCATTTTTTATCCCAGCAGGTTTTCTCATCCCTGGATCTATGGGTTGAATGCTTAGGCAAGATATTGGTCGAAGATCCGGGTTATTGTAACAACCAATCACACGATCAGAAAAACCCATTGCAGCCATGATCCCATGATAATGCGATGGGGTAGCGATGCTGATTTTAACCAGACGAGATAAACAGGCCAGGATTTGCTTGCTCATTTCACCGTATCCATTGGCCGGATTAAAATCTGAGGCTAGCAGCAATCCCTCAACCGGGATCATCTGCTTTTTCTTACTATAAGGCCTGCTCAGCATACCCGGATAATCTAAGGATCATGCTTTGATTTTCGAGGCCAAAAATCGTGTACACTCCTCAGGCATCCCAGGGGTGATCAAAAAAAGAGAAAAAAAGATCTTTACAATTAGGGAGGCTAGAGATATATTATTTCCAAGATCAAGGAGATCGAAACCAAAACAAAAAGACAGACTATGAAAAAAGCAGATGTTTATCAGATCGTAACAGACCGAATCATTGAGAGCCTTGAGCAAGGCGTGATCCCTTGGAAAAAGCCATGGAGCAGCAAATGGCAAACTTCAGAACCTCACAATTTTATCAGCAAAAAACCATATCGAGGCATGAACATCTGGATGCTGATGATGGCCCCATATAGCTGCCCAGCATGGGCGACCTTTAAGCAGATTAAGGCTAAAGGTGGAACCGTCAGAAAAGGTGAAAAAGGAACTCCGGTGATTTATTGGAATTTTTTGATGCTAGATGAGAATGAAAAGCCTACTCAGGATCCTGCCAAGGCTAAGAAGAAAATTCCTTTGCTTAAATATTACACAGTTTTCAACCTGGAGCAATGTGAGGGCATAGAAATCGAGGCTGTTGAGGAAGCTGACCATGTTAACCAAATTGAAGCTTGCGAAAAAATTATGAATGATTGGAGGGATAAGCCAGAGATTAAGAGTTCTGACAGTGCTTATTACAAGCCTTCAGCCGATTATATCGGAATGCCAGACATTAACCGATTTGAGAACTCAGAAGGATATTATGCAACTTTATTCCATGAAGCAATTCATGCAACAGGGCATCATTCAAGGCTCGACCGCTCTGGACTTATGAGCAAGGCCGCTTTCGGATCAGAGATTTATGCTAAGGAGGAATTGGTTGCAGAGATGGGAGCAGCTTTTCTTTGTGGCAAGACTGGGATCGAGGACCGAACAGTTGATAATCATGCTAGCTACATTAAAAGCTGGATCAGCAAACTAAAGGAAGATTCCAAGCTTTTAATTAATGCCGCCTCTAAAGCTCAGAAAGCAGCAGATTATATCCTGGAAGGTGGCAAGTAATCGAAACGGGGGCAACCCCGTCTGCCGGATAGCCTCCCGGCACTGATGAGATAGGCAAGCAATAGAACAAATAGAAAGACAAACAAAATGAACAAACTAGATTATCAAATCCTGCAAAGCATGGAAACCAGGGGAGGCGGTTTTGCCTCTGCTTTAGCCCGAGCAGCTTACCATGCTGATGATTTAAATTTCCAAAAAATCAAAAATACCTTTCATGAGATTTGGGAAAATCATCTCGAATTAATTAATGCCGAACAAAAGGATTCAAAATGAATAAATGGATACCGACAGATGACGTAGTAACCGGAGACATGATCTGCTTCACAGAGACTGTTTTTGAAGGATCATATAGAAGGGCAAAACCGGTGGGAGAACGCAAGATTACGGCCATAGTTAAACGGGACAGCTATGGAGCAGCCAAGCAGCAGCACACGTTCACCCTTGAGGTGGTTGATTGCTCCGGCCAGGATCCCATAGCAGTTGGAACCAGGATCATGAGAAAAGGCCGAAACATTTATCGCAATGGGGTTAAGCGTTGCCTTTGGTGGGATGAGGAATGCCGGATCATAATTGCCGATGAGAAGCACGCCAGAGGGGATGAAGCCAGGGAACAGCGTTGGCTTAGGATTAACCACTTAACAGAAAGCTTTTAGTATGACTGTTTCAGATGCTTTAAAATTCTTTGAAGAGAATGCCTTTCATGTTTCCGATACCACAATGCAGCAAGTTCGTTACTGCACGCATAGGTTTTGCGAGACACTAGGATTTACATTAGATAGCCCGGCTGAGATGGTTTTTAACAAGCGAACAGCTAATGCGTTTCTACGGCTAAGGCTGATTAAAGCCAAGCAGGAGAACAAAGATAAAAACACTGCATCAATAAGTGCTAACTATTTTCTGCGGACTACTCAGCAATTGTTTAGCGATCGGATGGTGGAGAAATACAATAAATTGCCAGAACCTATCATGGTTTTTCGGAAGGTAAAAAAGCTTCCTGCTAGGATGCCGGAATATTCATTTAAGGAAAAGAAGCCGATAATCCTCAAGTGCGTTGAGGCTTGCGAAAAACTTAAAGGAGTAGACAGGGACGGATACTTAGTTTTTTGGCTTGGTATTAACTGTGGGCTAAGGCGAAAGGAGATTGCCTTTGCAAAGTGGTCCTGGATCAATGAGGCTGGAATCAATGTAAAACCCGGCGATGGATTTGTGACCAAAAGCGGCAAATCAAGATTCATACCTTTATTCCCGGAAGATATTGAATGGCTACGCAGCAATGATAATGGGAATCCTTATATATTAAATGGGGCAAAAACTAATAGATACAGGACTGCACCGGATCGAGTCGCTAAAATCATCCGGGATTGTGGGATGCCAGGATCTAAAAGCCTGCATGAGCTAAGAAAGGTTTTTGGGGCTTATGTCGCAAGCACTCAGGGTATATTTGAGGCTCAAAAATACTTAGGACACTCCACTGCAGAGATCACTCAGAAATTCTATGCTGACATCATTGAGCCAAAGCCAGTAAGGGTTCAAATTAAATGAAAAAAAGATCTTTACACAATGAAGGTTAGGGGATATAGTATTTGCATCATCAGGAGATGATCAAAACAGAAAGACAAACAATGATATACATACATCAATATGGACACGCCACCTTAGGCTGGGGGGAAACTAAGGAAAAAGCATTTCAAGATGCGACAAGCATTTGCTCAGACCTTAAATGGGAAGAAATCAAAGACCACACAAACATGGATGGCGAATGCTATTGGAGTGAAATGCCGGAGGACAACGCATGAGCCGAAGCAGAGTTACATATGAGTGGGACAACGAAGTCATCGACTGTAACGGTGATGTTCTTGATCACTACCACGAAGACAAATTGGATTACTGCTACCCACCGCTGACCACCCCAGATTTAGGCAACAACACTATGAGCTTAGTGTTGGTGAGGGATCAGTGGAACGAGTGGGGCGAGCTAGTAGATCGGGATTGGGCATACGTCGAGGACGGCAAACTTCCGGAAGAGTTCTCATGCGGGGTCAAAGTTCCTAAGCGGTTCCACGCTGAATACCAACGATGGCTAAAGAAGGTTGAGAAAAAAGACGCTGAAATGAAAAAAGTCGACAATGCGTTAAAACCTTTGGGCGTTGAGGTAGTCGTTCGAGCCGGGTATCAGTGCTTCGTAGACATAGCAAGCGGCAAGCAACTTGGAGGAGCAGAGGTAAGTCGCTACCTTAACAATCTTACGATTATCGAGTGGTTTAATCGAGCGCAGATAGCTATCAAGAAAAACAGTGAGGTGGCCTCATAAAGTGGTTAATTTCATGAAAGCAATTCTTTATCTACTCTTACTCCGACAACTAATAATTGTAGTAGTAGCAGATCATACGGTTGCCCTAACGATCCTGGCTGAAGCAAGGGGCGAAGGCGAGAGAGGGATGGCAGCAGTTGCCTGCGTGATCCGGCAGAGGGCTGAGGAGCGCAATTTATCCTTTGAGCAGGTATGTCTGCAAAAGTGGCAGTTTAGCTGCTGGAACGGAAAGCAGGTTCAAGACCTCAAGCATCTCCTTGAAGAACCTCAGGCCCAGTATGCCTTATGGCTAGAGGCAAATATGGATAAGCTGAAGCCGGAAGCTCTTGGCAATGCTAATCATTATCATGCAACCTGGATGAAAAAGCTTCCCTACTGGGCGAAAGGAAAAAATCCTGTCAAAATTGTAGGGCAGCACGCATTCTACCGCCTATGATAGCTCCGATTGAATACCTGGATCACCTGATGGAATGTGCGGATGAAATAGCCGAGCAAATAGCTGAAGCCAACATGAGGGAAACCGATCTAGTGTTTGTAGCATATTATGCTGATTTAATCGGGAACTTATATTGGCGAAAAACCTATAGCCAAGATGAGAGAAAAACAACTATGGGTTTATGGTCAATTGCTCCTAAAAACTACATTATCTGGTGCGGATGGAGCAGTGAAGTGGACTTGGATGAGATCCAGGATGAAATAGAATCAACAATAGAAGACGACTGGGATGAACTCGAAAACGCTTTGGCCCCGAAAGACTAAATTGGTTAATTTTCGGATCACGGAAAATGATTATCAGCTTTGGTCTGAGGCCGCAAAAAAAACATCGAAAACGCTTGCTCAGTTAATGAGAGAGGGTATGATGCTCAGGATTTCTTCCGGCGAGTGCCGGACAGAAAACAAAGATAAAATCGTAACTAAATAATAGCTTAAGAATGGGTTGTTAGTTTAGGGACGACTTACGACATAAGCCCCTCCGGGCGGTTGGATACAAACGGGGGGGCTTTTATAAGAGAAAAAGGTTGTCATTTAAATGATGATCATATAAAAGAAAAAAAGGGAAGGGCCTAAGCCCCTCCCCGAAACAGTAAACAATAATAAACAGACAAAATGAACATAACCACATTACCAACAGGCAATGCCCTGTCAACACCCGGCAATGCAATGGCCGGAGCAGAACACACCAGGAAAGCAGCAGAGGTGCAGGCTGCAATGGCAATTGCAAAACGATTCCCACGGGATCAGAACATTGCTTTCACAAATATCCTCCAGGCTTGCAAGCGCAAGAGCCTGGCTGAAAAAGCCATGTATTCTTACCCCAGAGGGGGGCAGACCGTTATGGGGCCATCAATCAGGCTTGCAGAGGTTCTGGCTCAGAATTGGGGCAATATGGATTTTGGGTTGCTAGAACTGGATCGGTCAGAAGGCGAATCCTCAGTCATGGCCTATGCTTGGGATCTGGAGACTAACGTTAAAAGGACCACTGTTTTCCAGGTAGCCCATAAGAGGGATACCCGGCAGGGATCCCGGAAACTGACTGATGAACGAGACATCTATGAGCTAGTTGCAAACATGGGAGCCAGAAGGCTGAGGGCCTGTATCTTAAACGTGATCCCCGGCGACATTGTTGAGGAGGCGATTAATGAGTGCAACAGGACAATGAGTGGGCGGAGTAATGAGCCGATCAAGGATCGGTTACGGAAAATGCTAAATGCCTTTTCTAGCATCTCAGTCGATGCAGCCATGATCGAGCGGTATCTTGATCATCCCTTAGATAACATTAATGAGGATGAGCTAAATAATCTCCGGGCAATTTTTACTACTATTAAAGATGGACAGGCCAAGCGTGAAGATTACTTCGAGATGAACAAACTGCCTGCTCCGCATGAAGAACTTGATCAGATCCCGGATGAGGATGATGAGATCCCTATGGGGGATGAGCCGTTACTGACTAGCGCAGAACCTCCGGTCGCCAAAAAAAGAGGCAGGCCAAAGAAGGAGAAAACATTGCGTGAGGAGTTCCTTGAAGAATTCAAGGATCAGCGAGATCAGGTTGAACAGTGCTGCATTGAATATGGATACCTGCAAAATGGGCAAGCCATGGAGGATCTTAGCGAGAAGCACATTGAGCTGATCATGAGAGAGAAGGAAGCATTTAAGAAGCAGATTGAATTATGAACTACCGAATTTTTGATATTGAAACAGGCCCAGTTAGCTTAGATAAGCTCCAGGATCAGATGCCTGAGTTTAAGGCTCCATCTAATTACAAGGATGAGGAGAAAATTGCAGCTAACATACAGGAGCAGCAATCCAAATGGATCGAGAAAGCAGCATTAGATGCAAGCACAGGACAGGTCCTAGCTATAGGGATTAAAACGCATGACGGACATACCATTATTAAGGAGCAGCATTTTGAGTCTGAAAAAGAGATTCTAGAATGGTTCTGGGATGAAGTCACAATGACTTCTCCTGATACAAGCTGGGTTGGTTTTAATTCCAATGGATTTGATTTGCCATTCCTGTTTAGGCGATCATTAATCTACAGCATCCAGCCCGGATATAGCTTTCGAGAAAGCCGGTATTGGCCATCCAGATTTGTTGACCTGATGGAGGTCTGGTCATGCGGAAACAGGGAGCAAAGGATTAGCCTAGATAAGTTAGGGAGATTGCTGGATGTGGGGGGCAAATCCGGGTCAGGTAAAATGTTTGCAGAGCTTTATGCAACAGATCGTAAGGCAGCAATTGAATATCTAAAGCATGATCTAAATTTAACCGAAGCCGTGTTGCAGAAAATGCAGCTTTGGATCACAAACCATAACTGAAACAAAAAAATAGAAAGGCAAAAATGAAATACGTATTCATGACCCCAGAAAAGGCAAAAGAGCTATTAGATATAAACGTCAGAAATAGATCTATAAACCAGAGACTGGTTAATCGGATTGCTGGGGATATATCTAAAGGTAACTGGCAAGTAAACGGCGAGACAATTAAAGTGAGTTCTACCAACAAACTTTTAGATGGGCAGCATAGGCTTAGTGCTATCATCAAAAGTGGAATGCCTTGCCATCTTTGGGTTGTTGAGGGGTTGGATGATAATTGTCATGCAACCATTGATTCGGGGTTATCTAGAGGTGCTCATCATATTTTGCAAATTGAAAATATCCAAAATGCTAGCCTGCTAGCATCTACTATTGCTTTAATTAAAAAAATAGAAAAGCAGGATATATCAAACTCTAAACGAGCTAGCAATATCGACATTCTGGATAATTACAAAAAAGATCCAGAGGGACTTGATGCTGCAGCTAGATTTATTACTGGCAGGAGTTGGTTGAGGAGGTATGCAGGGAATTCAATTGCTTGTGCTTGTTATTATGTTGCATCTAAATTGTCTGAAAGCCAA
>Ga0208795_1000508_pt1 | contig 18882 bp, 27 predicted proteins | sample CB_VirMetaG_6_FD_184541 | JGI IMG/M metagenome (GOLD analysis project Ga0208795, IMG submission 184541) | Freshwater to marine saline gradient viral communities from Chesapeake Bay - CB_1508_2 Viral MetaG (SPAdes) (version 4) | ecosystem: Environmental > Aquatic > Marine > Coastal | place: USA... | reverse complement strand
CTGGTAACGCTAAGGTGTTTGATAATGGATGAAGGAAAAGTCTAGATGCTGAAGATGCGAAAAAAGTTGTTGACTAAAATTAATTCTTTTGTTATGATATAAACATGATGAACGAAGGAGTGAATGAAATGTCTCTAGTAGGTCATAGTATCGGTGAATTGACCAGTGACAAGTTTTCTAAAATGCGGAAGACTCGGATTGGCGAATCTGGCGCTAAGTATGTTGTCTGGTTTGAGTTGGCTGAGACTGGTAATCTGGTTGAGTTGGATACCGACTCGGTGGAACATTCCAAGACTCTGATTTATGCTTGGTTGGGTAACGATACTGATATGCGGTTTCTTACTGCTTCGTATCGGAAGGTCAAGACTGATGGTAGTCTTGGGAAGTGTGAAGAGATTATCGACAAGGATTTCGATTATCTTGACTGAGATTTGTGAGGATGAGATGCGTAACTACATCGCGAAAGATTTACGGACTCCAAAGTACCGTAAACGTGTAGTGTCTTCCAAAAAACACTACAGCCGTAAACTCAAACATAAAGGTGAGTTATCATGAACTCAATTGTGTCGTTTGTAGTAGGTTGTATCGTTGGATACGTTGTAGCGACTAATCCTGAAATAGCAAATCACGCTGGTGATTTGCTTCAATCTGCTGGAACTCTAGTGAAGGGAAATATCCAATGAAGTACGTAGTGAAGTTGAAGTACAATGGAACTGACAATCGTATCTTTGACAATCCGAAGGATGCAGTTGATTGTTATCAGAAGCATTTGAAGGATCTTGATATGCCCTCTTTGTGGGGTAGTCTTGAAAGCAAGATTGAAGAGATGCAATGGATCGAAAAGTTGCAAATCATTGAAAATAAGTGTTGACAAAAATACCAACCTTTGTTATGATAACTATACTGAATGAAACGAGCTAACAAGGAGAGTTTAGTTATGGGTTATGAAGAGTTGTCCAGTGTCACTATCAAACCAATCAGTGATCTTTTTGGTTCACATAAGACTGGTGAGTTGATGGATATCAACGTTGAAACGATCACCAAGGTTCTTGGGTTCGCTCCGAATTTTGCTGATGACCCATACAAGGTAGAAAATTCCTGGGCATTTGAGTACAAAGGTCACCGTTGTGCTATCTGGGACTATAAAGGTTCCCATCTTGATGGTCAGTTCTCTACCTTTGGTCCCAATGAAGTTTTTAAAGAACTGTTTGAGGCTCACTATGTGTGATGTTGTCTACATCAGAAAAAAATTTCTTCTAAATTGATTTTTGGTGTTGACAAAAATATCAAAGTTTGGTATTATAACTATATTGAATGAAACGAGCTAACAAGGAGATACATCATGGCTCATATGGTTGAAACGATGGCTTACGCTGGTGAAGTTCCGTGGCATGGTCTGGGTAAGAAGGTTCTTCCCGATCTGACTCCAGAACAAATGCTTTACGAAGCTGGTCTTGACTGGACCGTAGAGAAGATTCCGGCGTTTGCTGAAGTCAATGGCGAAAAGGTCGCTGTTGGTAAGTCTGCTCTGGTTCGTTCCAGCGACAACAAGGTTCTTGATGTCGTTGGTGACGATTGGTGTGAGACCCAGAACGCCGAAGCGTTTGGTTTCTTCGCCGATTTCGTTGGTGAAGGTAACATGGAGATGCATACTGCTGGTTCACTTCGTGGTGGTCAGATGGTGTGGGCTCTTGCTAAGGTAAAGGATGAGTCGTTTGAACTGTTTGGTAAGGATCGTGTTGATTCTTATCTGTTGTTCTCTAACCCTCACATGTATGGTAAGAGCATTGATGTTCGGTTCACTCCGATTCGAGTGGTCTGTAACAACACTCTAACCCTTTCTCTTGGTTCTAATACTAAGAATGGTGTCAAGGTTTCCCATCGGACTCAATTCAATGCTGAAGAAGTTAAGGAAACGATGGGTATCGCCTCGTTCAAGTTGACCGAGTATAAGAAGCAGGCTGAGTTTATCGCTTCCAAGCGGTTCACTGAAGAGTCTAAGGTAGAATACCTTGAGCGTCTGTTTCCTGTTCTTGGTGAAGCCAAGCGTAAGGAACGGTCGAAGTCTGCTACCGCGGTCCTAGACATCCTTGACACTCAGCCTGGCGCTGAGATGGGTGAAGGAACGTTCTGGCAGTTGTACAACGGTGTTACCTACCATGTTGACCATCAGATGGGTCGTAACTCAGACAATCGGATGAACTCCGCTTGGTTCGGTAGTGGTGTCAAGAAGAAGCAAGAGGCTCTCGCTCTTGCTGTTGAGATGGCATGAGTAACGGGTTTTCAGAGGGAGAGTTCTATCGGACTCTCCCCCAACTCGTCACTGTAAGAGAGTCTGAAGATTCTATCATGGTCAAGTGGAACGATGGATCACAGAATATCTTTGAAAAGAATTCGGAGAAACATGAATGGTTTCGTAGACTGTTCATCAAAAACAAGGAGTATAGAGCATGATTGCAGCAGATTTTCATATGATGGGTAATCTAGAACGAATGGTTCTAGAAGATATGCACCGATGGCTCGCTAAGGATGGAAAAGGAATGTTGTTTGAAGATTCTGTCTCTAGTTTAACTGAGAGGATGGTTCTTTATCCGATCGCTGTTCAAAAGTTTTGGAATGAGAGACTAGATGACCGATCGTGATCTAAAGTTTTTGAACAACTTGTTCATTATAGCTAGGGATCTAGATGCAACGGGAGGCAGTCGTTTGGCTGCCTCTCTTGTTTATAAGAACAAGATTATCTCTTATGGTATGAATATGTACAAGTCCCACACGTTTCAAGCAAATCATGCTAAGAACGATGAAGCGATCTATTGGCACGCTGAAACGAATGCTGTATATAATGGTTTGAAGGCGGTTGGTAGTGATTTAGATCCTACAAAGAAAGAATTGGCTGGAATGACTCTTTATGTTGCAAGAGCAAAGCGTCCATCTAGTAATAGTGAAGAATGGATTTGGGGTAATAGTAAGCCTTGCAGTGGGTGTATGTCTTGTATTTATAAATATGGTATAAAGCGAATTGTTTATTCAATGGACGAAACAGGACACTACGGAGTTATTAATGATTGATGTATCTAACGTCTTATTAAAGATAAGTGATGTTCTAAATCAATACGAAATTGAAGAAGTTTCATCTACCGCTAAATTAACAGAAATAAGAGTCAAATTTAACGATAGAGAAGAAGCGAGAAGCAAGGTTCAAATGGCTTTGGAAAGAAATAGAATTGCATATGGTCCCGCGCCAAAAAGCAAATCTAGTTTTACGGGTACACAAGTTACAACTTCATCAGGAATTCTACAATTAATATATAAACCTTTAAGAGGCGCTGGTTCTGGAGCAGGAGCTGCATTAACAAAACTGACAGAATGTTCTCAATGTTTATATGCAGCCATTGCTTTTGGTCTTAAAAGAAATATAAACTCTAGTGACATTACTAAAGAAAATGCTATGAAATTTTCATCAATGTATAATACTGATGAAAGTTTAAATAATATGTTAAATAAACTCCCAGATGAATGGATAGAATCTTGTATCTTAGGAGCTAATATGTTATGGAAACAATTTGGTAATAAAGGAAATTTCATTTTTCATAGGGGATCAAATTTAGTAGACAGAATTGAGAATAATTTTAAGAGAATACAAAAAATAGAAAATGTTAGAATGAATTTAAACAAATGGTCTCCAGCAGACATTTATATGGAAGAAAAGAAATTTGATATAAAATTTTTAGACGAAGAAAAGACCATATTAGGTTTAAATCAATGTATTCAAGAAAGAATACAAAACAATACTCTTCTAGGAGTTTCTTTGAAAAAAATTGTTGGTAGCGCTAAAATATCTCTTAAAAACGTTTATAATGATATGAAAACTACTAGAAAATATACTGGTTATACTTATAGTGATAGTTCTAAGGATATGTATCTGTTACTGGATAATAGTACTAAAATTCAATTTAGATCTTTCCAAGGAACTTCCGGATGGCAAGGTGAAATTAAAGGTTCCCAAGCAAATCAGGGTAAAATTTCACTTGGTCCAATCAATATGATTTTAAAAAATCATGGATTGCCAACAGTTCCTAATAATGCTAGAACAAGAGTTACTGGTAATTCTAATGAAAGAGAAAAAGTGTTTAAGGAAATAGAAGAGGGTTATAAGAAATATACCTCTAGTAGAAATCCTATGAATTTTATTGTTAGACAAGAAGATTCTTGGTTATATTCTAAATTACAAGCAACACAGTTACTAAATATTATTGAAAATATTTCTAATAAAGAAAAACAAAATCAAGTTTTAGAAGATTTTTATCTTTACGCTTCAAGTCAATCAAAATATTCAGCGGCTTATTATAAATTAGAATAGAAAATAAAAAATGTTATCATTCAAACTACATCTAACAGAATCCAAAGAGGGCAAAAATGTTCACTTGGAGCATATCGAAGATCTCGTCTTTAATGAAGGGGTTACTGGAACACGTCGAGCTATTCTTTTTCTCCGCAGCGTTCGTGATATGCTTAGTGGTTCCTCTTCTAAATCTGTTAACATTACGACTAAGTGGGATGGAGCTCCTGCCATTTTCGCAGGCGTGGATCCAGAAGATGGTAAGTTCTTTGTAGCGAAAAAAGGTCTATTCAATATCAATCCGCAGATGTTTAAATCTGTTGACGATATCAAGAAAGAAGGAATGTCATCAGCACTAGAAAGTAAGTTCGTTGTTGCTTTTACAGAATTCTCCAAGTTAGGTATCAAGTCTGGTGTCTATCAAGGCGATTTGATGTTTACCAGTGAAGACCTATCAAAAGAAAAGATTGAAGGTCAAGACTATCTTACATTCCAACCAAACACTATCGTATATGCAGTTCCTATGGGTACTCCTCTAGCAAAGACAATTCGTAGAGCAAAGATTGGTATTGTCTGGCATACTACATATACTGGCAAGACAATCCAGAGTATGAAATCTTCTTTTGGTAAAGGTATTGTCAATAAGATGAAATCTGTGCCTTCAGTGTGGATGGACGATGCTACATATAAAGACGTATCTGGTACCGCCACTTTCACAGAGACAGAGACAAAACAACTGACCAGTATTCTATCTCAGGCTGGTAAATTATTCCAAAAATTACCAGCGGCTGCACTAAACGATATTGCTGGAGAGGACGAGTTTCTAATTCGTCTCAAAGCATTCAATAACTCTAAGGTACGTGCTGGCAAATCTATTGTCAGTTCTCGGGCTCATGTAAACGAGTTAGTCAAGTATTTCAGAGAATACTATGAGAACGAAGCATCAAAGAGAAAGTCACCAAAAGGTCAACAAGACCAATTGGAAAAGATGAAAAAGTTGATGATTTATTTTGACAACCATCAAAAAGATCTGTATACTATCTATGATATCGTAATTCTTTTGACCAAGGCAAAAGAAATGATTGTCAATAAACTGAATCAAGCAAGTTCATTGGCAACATTTTTACGAACATCCACAGGATTTAAAGTGACCAATCAAGAAGGTTATGTTGCAATTGATCGATTAGAAGGTGGTGCCGTGAAACTTGTAGATCGTATGGAGTTTAGTAGAGCAAACTTTTCAGCGGATGTGATAAAAGGATGGCAGAAATAGAAATTATATAAATATCCATAACTACAATTGGCAAGATAGTGTATATCTAATCAAAGAACCCCAAGGGAAAATTATCGAATTGAAAACACAAGATATGAAAGAATACGCGAACACAAACAATCTTGATTTCAATCAACTCAAACATATAGCGAGAGGTAACATTACCAAACAAACACTCGAGCGAGATTACGGGTTTAGGGTCGCTTGTTTATACAACTGAAAAAGCATGAAAATCTTTATACACAAAGACAGTGGGATAGAACTGTAGGTATTGGTATTGTTCCGAAGGAGTATAAGTATGTACCCAGTTCAGATAACAGAGTCAGCGAAGACGTATCTGACGAACATGAAAAAGACACACAATAAAAAGTACATTCATTTATCGGTAGACAGCGGCGGTTGTAGTGGGTTTCAATACAAATGGGACTTCGCTGATACTGTAGAAGAAGGCGTGTTGATAGATGACATTATTGTACTTGACAATCTGGCTGAGTTTTACGTTATTGGTTCTACTGTAGATTATGTAACAGAACTCGGTGGTTCTTATCTAAAGGTGGTCAATCCGAATAGTAAAGCCCAGTGTGGTTGCGGAGAAAGTTTCAACGTTTAATTTTTTATAAATATGTTCAGGTAAGTCTAAGGAAAACCCTGGAGATAAAATGAGTAAGACAGTTTTCGCCTTTGGGCGCATGAATCCCCCAACAATCGGACATGAAAAACTCGTTGATAAAGTTTACAGCGAGGCTAAACGTCGTGGCGCGATGCCACATATATTTCTCAGCCACACACAGAATGCTAAGAAAGATCCTCTTCCATACAATATGAAAATTGATATTGCCAAGAAGTCGTTTGGCAAAGCCGTCACTAAGTCTTCTGCCAAGACTATCATTCAGGTGATGCAAGAACTAGAGAAGATGGGACACACAGAAGTTATTCTGGTTGCTGGTAGTGATCGTGTACCTGAGTTTAAAGCATTGCTAGCAAAATATAACGGTAAAGATTACAACTTTGATAAGATTGAAGTTGTGTCTGCTGGAGAACGAGATCCAGACGCTGAAGGTGTTGCTGGTATGTCTGCTTCTAAACTTCGAGGTATTGCACAAGCAGGCGATTACGATACATTCAAACAAGGGATGCCATCTAAACTAAAAGAAACTGATAAGAAGAAAGTTTATGACACTATTAGATCTGTAATGGAGTCTGTTGAAGAAGATTGGGAAGATATATCAGATGTAGAGTTTGATGAGTTATATGATGAAATAATGGATGACGATTGGCAAGATGATATTGATTGGTCCGTAGAATGGCCTATTACAAGTGATGAAGATTTAATGTCAGAGGAAAGAAAACCTTTAACATTACAACAAAGAATAAAAAAACGTTTACAGATGAGACGACTTGCACCTATTATTGCAAGAAAAAGAAAAATTGCTCTACGTAGAATGGCAAGAAGAGCGCAGTTAGTTAAAAGATCAAGAAAAGCAGCAATCTTATTATTAAAGAAAAGAGTTGCTGGTGAAAAAGGCAAACAATATAGAACACTATCGCCTTCAGAAAAGATTGGTATTGATAAATTAGTAGCAAAGAAACTACCATTAGTTTCTACAATATCAAAAAGACTGCTTCCAAAAATTGTAAAAAAAGAACGAGAAAGATTTCGTAATCTTAACAAAAATGAACAGTTTGATAACTATATCAATGAACTTTATTTCAAAGTAGACGTAGAAGGTATGCCTACGGTCTATATGGATGCACCTAGTGCCTCTACTATTCGTAGCAAGCTTCGTAAAGTTATTAGAAATCCAGAAGAAAACATTCATGATATTGAGAGAGTAGAAAGGGCAGATATTGTAAAAGCGTTCCGTCTAAGAGCGCAAAATCCTGGTGCGCCATTAGAAGTAGATGAAGAAACACTTATAGAATCAGTTACTCAAGATCCAGACATTAAAGATAAAAAGGGTACTCAACCTAAAAGATATTATTCTGGATTGCGTAAATCTACAAAAGATGCTAGAGATACACATTTTAAGAAATACGCAAAGAAATCAGATAGTGATCCAGAAGCGTACAAACCAGCTCCTGGCGATGCTGAAGCAGAAACTAAACCATCCAAGTATACTAAGAAGTATAAGCAGATGTTTGGTGAAACGGTCACAACCAATCAGCTTTCTGACTTAGAAAAATTTGGTGATAGATTGTTAGATAAGTTTGGTATAGACATTTCATTTTCACGTCACTTCGCTGATAGAATGAACGATGATAGAAATAAACCTGAAATAAAAGTGTCTGAACTACAGGGGTTATTTAAAAAGATTGCTAAAAAGAAAGCAGTCAATATAAAAAAATATCCTAATGCTGAAGTAGTATTAAAAGATATTCAAAAAGATTTGAATTTACCTATTGCTATTAAAGTAGACAAAGATGGTACACTAGATGTAGTTCACAAGACTATTATGAGAAAGAAAAATTTCACTACAACAAGCCCCGTGATTAAATACGAATCATATGAACTTGATGAAGGTTTAAACGATCCTGGTATATTCAAAGCAGTATTTTTAGCTGGTGGTCCTGGTTCTGGTAAATCGTTTATTGTAGGTAGAACTGGTTTAGTAGGATTAGGTTTAAAATTAGTAAACTCAGATCCAATTTTTGAATTAGGTTTAAAAAATGCTGGACTGAAAACAACACCAGAAGATATCTATACAGCAAAAGGACAATCTATACGAGATCGTGCTAAGGCTCTTACTAAAAAACAACAATCTTTATATCTAAATGGTAGACTTGGTTTAGTAATTGATGGTACTGGTAAAGATTATCAAAAAATTCAAAAACAAAAAGAACAACTAGAAGCTATGGGTTATGAAACTGCTATGATTTTTGTCAACACAGATGAAGATACAGCACTTGAAAGAAATCGTAAACGAGATAGAAGTCTTCCTGATGAAGAAGTAACAAAAATGTGGAAGTCTGTACAGAACAATTTAGGTAAGTTTCAGAATAGTTTTAAACCCAAATTCTTTATTGTAGATAATTCAGAAGGTTCTAATTTTGAAGCCGCTTCTACCTCTGTTTACAAAAAAATATCTGCATGGATGAAACAAGAACCACGTAATAAATTTGCACAAAACTGGATTAGTCAAGCTAAGTCTGCTAGAGGCATCAATGAAGAGTTTGTGCAATATATGTATCTTGAAGAGAAATCTTTAGAAGGATTGAAAAAGAAAGCAGAGAAGTCTGGTATCTCTTATAGTATTCTAAAGAAAGTATATGATAGAGGTATGGCTGCTTGGAAGGGTGGTCATCGTCCAGGTACAACACCTCAACAATGGGCTTATGCTCGTGTCAACTCATTCATTACTGGTGGCAAGACAAGAACAACTGCTGATGCTGATTTATGGAAGAATGTTCGTAAAGAAGAACTATCCATTGATGAGAAGTTCTCTATACAGAACGAAGCAAAGTCATGGGCGCAACAAGCTGCTATTGCTATTGCTAAAAAGAAATCTGGTAAGTATGATGATGAAGGTAAGAGAATAAAAGAAGGTGATGCAATGGATACGGTTAAACAACGGCACACTAGCGAGAAAGAGGCACTGAAAACTAAACATGATCGCGAAATGGATGCAGCAAGACTTAGAGATGCCCGTACAAAGAATAGAATGACAAGTAGAAATGAAGAGTTTGAAAACTTATTTAAAAAAGACTTAAATGAATCTTTTGAGATGGCAACGACTTCTGGTATTGGTGTTACCTATTTCGCTAAAGATCTAGGTATTAAGACTCTAGCAGGATTTGCTTTGCATCCTTCAGTTTTAGTAGATGAGGAGGAGGAAGATGGTGAAGTTTAAGAATCATCTAATTTCAGAAGCGATTGAATATCATATTGCAAAAGATATTCCTTTTGCCGAATCTATTTTTAGATATGGTTCAGAAAAATACTTTGAAGTAATTAATGAAGTTCGTAGAAGATATGAAGAAGAGGGTCTAGAACTTACACCTCTTGACGAAGATTTTCTTAATAGTGATATTGGAGAGATTGTAGATATTGATGGTGTTGATGTTCCTCTAGACTTTCCTATGATAGATGAAGAAGAGACACCAGAATTAAACAAACCAAAAAGAGGTGGACCTAAGAAGTATTATGTTTATGTGAGAGATCCATCAACTAAGAATATTAAGAAAGTGACTTGGGGAGATACAACAGGGCTAAAGGTAAAACTCAATGATCCTGGAGCACGAAAGTCATTTGCAGCAAGACATAGATGTCATATGCAAAATGATAAAACAACAGCGGCGTATTGGGCTTGTCGTCTTCCTTATTATGCAAAGAGCCTTGGGTTAAGTGGCGGAGGATCCTTCTTTTGGTAATATATACTGATAATGGTGATATTAGAACCTTTGATAATCCAAATGAAGAAGATTTAGTTTGGCATAGAGATAAAGAAAATAGACACATAGATGTATTAGAAGGTGAAGGTTGGTCATTACAATATGAAGATGAGTTACCAACTGAAATGCATGTAGGTGATGAATTTTATATACCAGAAATGGTATTTCACAGATTGATAAAAGGTTCAACAAAACTAGTATTAAGGTTAGAAAAATATGAAAAGTCTGGAAAACACTATAAGAAGTCTGTTTAGGGATGGGCCCAGTTATCTACAAGAAGACGGACATACTGATGTTGCTAGTATGATTACTAAACTACAGTCTATCGCTGAAGATGCTCAACAACTACAAGAAGTACTACAGGCTATGGACAAAGAGAGTTCACTACCAACTTGGCTAACAAACAAAATTGCAGTAGCAGGAGACCATCTAAACTCTGCTAGAGACTATCTAGTCAATCAGAGTGCATGATAATATAAATAATAGAAAAACATAGAGGAAATAAAAATGTCTTACATTCTAACTCCCACAGGTCGTCGTTTTCTTCGTGAAGAAACCATAGAAGAGAAAAAAGACGGCGAAGATGTTAAAGATACCATGCATGATTGTGCTACTCATGTAGTACATGAAGAATATGGCGAGGGTATTACTATCTCTGAACAACATGCGGATCCAGATGAGAATGGTCAAATTGAGTGGTATACAGTTGCTTTTCGCAATGGTCTAACAGAGAAGGTTTCTACTAAAGACATTGAAATCACCAAATCCGAATCCCACATGCATAGTAAAAAGAAGAAATAAAATGTTCCCTAAGAATCTCTTTAATAGCCCCGATGATCTTGTTAAAGCCGTCACAGAAATTATGACGGGTAAAAGCAAGAAAGAAGCGTTAGATCCTGTAGATGCGAAGGCATTAAAGGGTTCTCATGCTGATCGTAAAGACAAAGACATTGATAACGATGGTGATGTAGATAGTTCAGATGAGTATCTACACAATCGTCGTAAAGCCGTAATGAAGGCAATGAAAGAAGCCACCAAGGTCAAAGAGAACGATGATAATGACGATGATGATATGGAAGATGACGACGATGAAATGACCGATGCTCAAAAGAACGATATGGATGGCGACGGTAAGAACGACAAAAAGAAAAAGAAAAAGAAAGATGATGAGTTAAGTGATAAACCTGACAAGATCGACACTAAACCATCAATGGACGATGCTCGTACAATGATGGCAAAAGAAGAAGTTGAACTTGATGAAGAAACTGTGTACGTAAAAAGACGTTATAAGTCTTTGGGAGCAAACCAAGCTGCAAACGATGTAGGGTTTGCTAAAAAAATAAGTAATGCTGCGTCTAAACTAGGGCTTTCTGTCAAAATGAATGATAAGAATTTTGTTATAAGTGGTGATCCAGAAAAACTAGCTACTTTGAAAAAAACAGTCAAAGGTGTTACTTTTTCTATGAAAGAAGATGTAGGTCTTGATGAAGGTAAGTCTGGTACTGGTTATGATCTATATCATAAAGATTTTTCTTCTGCTATGAAACACGCATATGATTTTGCAAAAAGAAAGTATGGTATTACAATCAGTAATGATGAAATTGACGATAAGGTTGCAACCGGACCTAGAAAACCTTCAGAGGGTAAAACAAACAGTTATCGTTTAAAAGGTGACAAGGGCGCTATCCAAGTTCAAGTATACAACAAGGGTGGTTCAAAACCATTTGAGTTGAACATGTATAAAGAAGAAGTTGACCTTGATGAAGCAGACGTTTCTGTATATAAAAATACTGCAAGAAAAAATAAAAATGACGTTACATATGCTTTTGGTAGAACTAAAAAACTAGATGGCCAACCAAAAGAAAAGGGTGGATATTGGGTTTGGAAATTGTCGAAGAATTATGATGGAACAGTTCGGGGTGGTATTAGAACCTCATGGGTATATGTTGACAAAGATTTATCTTATTCTGATGCTGTCAAATTAATGAATAAAAAACTTGGACGCAAAGAATTTAAAGAAGAAGTTGAACTTGATGAAGGTAAGATGGGTGACCAGTGGAAGAAGGGCGCCAAGTCAGTCAAGTCTGGTCCTTTCGAACTTATGCGAGGCAAGAGTGGTGTTCATGCTATTATGCAGAACGGTAAGAAACTTGGTGACTTCTCATATGACGATGAAGCAGATAACTTCGTTGCAAATATGAAGGGTATGAAAGGTCAGTGGGTAGGTAATGATATCGACTCTCTTATCAATCATCTTCAGAAGGTTCACAAAGAAGAAGTTGAACTTGATGAAGCATTTGATAAAGATATTGAGATGGGTATCAGTAAGGGCGAAAAAGTTAGGATGACCAATCCTAAATCATCCGCTCGTCACGTCGTCCATAAGATCAAGGGAGACAAGGTTGTTATACATAGAAACGGAAACCCGGAAGATGAAGTTATAATGCCACTTAGTAGAATAAAGAGAGTTAAGAAACTTGCTCAGCAGTATAAAAAAGAAGGATATACTTCCAGTCTTGAAATGTCTGATGTTCAGATGAAGAAGCGTGAAGAAATTGTTAAAGGTATGAAGAAAAGCAGTGGTGATTTGAAAAAACGTTATGGCGATCGTTGGAAAGATGTTATGTATGCAACTGCTACAAAACAAGCGATGAAAGAAGAAATGGTAGATGAAGCTCGTGGTCGTCCAAAGAAAGAAGATGATGTATCCACTGATTCTAACTTTGTTATGCAGATGAGGAAAGCAATTTCTCTAAATGGTAATAAAGTAAACTTCTTAGACGGTACGTCATCACAAGTTTCTAGTAGAGATGCACAACAATTTATGATAGTATATAATAAACAAAAATCTTCTATCGATAAAGGTAGATTGATGAACAGCGCCCATAAAAGCTTGAAACATTTTAAAATGGCTCTACAAGGTAAAATTGAAAAGCCAAAAAATCCATTAGACTTAGATTGAGGAGAAAGTAATGTTAGAAAGTGAATTGAAAAAAATGTCAAAAAAAGAGTTAGAAGATCATGGGAGAACTCTTGATATTGAGTTAGATAGACGCGAATCAAAGTGGAAACTAGTACAACAGATTTTAGAAGCAGAAGCGAATGTATATTTTGCTGAAACTGAAGAAGAAGTTGTAGAAGAAATTTCAGTTGTTCAACCAGAAACTGTATCAACTAACTCAGAGTATGTTCTAGAAAAGAATGGTTCATTCTGGACTGTTCAATATAATGGTAGAGAAGTAAAGAAATCATCAAGTTTAGAAGTATGTCAGAGATTTATTGCTTCTAGATAATTTATATTATGCCGAGTAGGATAATTGATTAAAATCCGAAAAGAGAAAGGAAAATAAATGTCAAATTGGGATTTTAGAAGAGAAAGTACAGCCGTTGCATCAGGTGCTAATACTGTAGCTGGTATTGTTGCTGGTTATCAACCATTCCCAGAAGCCGATAATTTGGCTTCTAAGAGAAACGTTATTGCAACTAGAGTAGGTTGGGTTCGTCGTCAAAATAAAACTGATATGCATGGTAGTACCCGCACTATCGATGAAGTTTTAGTCGCGGCTGCTCCAGGTTCAGGATTTTTCTACACATCCAATACATATCTAGGTAAAACAGATATCGCACAAATGTATGTAAAGTTAAACGCTAATGGCGTTATTTCTGCTAACGTGTCTGCAAACCTTTATGTTGTATTCAACGGACCAATTAAGTTTAAGAATAGTGGTAACGCATTATCAATTAATCTTTCTAACACTGCCGGTGGTAATAACGGTGTTGCTAGATTTACCGCACAAACAGCATCTAATCTAATTGGTGCTAATAATACACTGGTATTTACAATGCCTGCTCTACAAGGTGGATCTGGTTCTGCTAGGGCTACATATCATGTTAATGCACAAGCGATATCTGTAACTGGTATGCCACTGTACAACCCAGAAGAAGGTGTTGCTTATGCTGCTAACGTTACAATTACTGGCGCTGTCGCTAATAACCTTACTAATGGTGCCGGCACTCGCATTACTAACTTCCAGGTTAGCCCAAAAGGCGTATAAGGATATAACTAATGGCAGATAAGAAGGTATCACAGCTTACAGCTTTGACAAGTCCCAATGATGAAGACCTTCTTCTCATTGTGGACGATCCTAATGGAACGCCTGTAAGCAAGTCGATTACCGTAAAGACTCTCCTAGGCGCGTTACCGTCAAATACTTCTATCACAGGAAGTTTGACGGTATCCGCTAATGGGTCATTTACTGGTAGTAATGTTAATTTCACATCAAACGTTGTAGTGACTGGTACAACTACAATGTCTCAGATTGTTGGTGCTACTAATCGTATCACAATCAAGACAAGTAAAACACCAGGAACAAATAACTCAACAACCGAGTTTGGATCTCCTACCACTGATAGACCCCATGATGGTTCTATCTTCTGGGATTCAAACTATCTCTATTTGTGTACATCAAATACAGTGATTAAAAGAGTAGCTTTATCAGTGTTCTCATAAGGAGAAATAAATGTTATATTATTTGTTATCATTATTATTAGCGTTACCGTTATTTGTTACTTGGTCATATAGAGGCGGTTCAATACCCAATCAACAGAGTTGGGGGTTTCTGGGTAAATCCAGACCCCTTACTCTATTGGGCACACCTTTATTTCTTTTATTATCAATGACGGCGATAATTTGTAACAAACAAGATTTAGGTCTTGTTGGTTCTAGTTTAGCAGTTATTGGATTTTTAACATTCTTTGCTGCCCAAGCTACTGGATGGGGCAGACAAATGGATCTTGGTCGTAACGACAGACCGGATGATGAATTAGGTTGGCAGATTAGAGATATTTTCTTTACAGAAAAATCTTCATTTAGTAGAGACTTAACTGGTCTATATATGAGAATGGCTCAATTTTTAATTCCCGCCGCACTATGGTATTTTGTCACTCCAATGATGGCTTTACCATGTGTTGCCCTAGCATTATTAGCACCATTGTTATGGGTTGTCGAACATAAAAAGTTTTATCTAAAGGATTTAAATCCCGCTGAACATGCACCATTTGGAGGTAAACTAGGACATTCATGGGTGGAATTTTATATAGGAACAATGTTGTTTGTCTCAACGGTTATCGCAAATACAGTAATCTATATGACATGAATTTAACTGATCTGAATTTGGAATTATATGCTGCTAAGTATTATAATAATCCTAATTGTGTAGATATGGAAGAATTTTATGAAGATTTCAATAGATTAAAATATGTGAAAAGACTTATAAAAAGACATGCTGAAGGTGGTGAATTAAAAGAAAGATTGATTCTTAATCATATTGTCATTTTATACAATGTGTTTGAAAATGAAGCGTGTACTAGAATGATTTACTTTAGAATGAAAAAGTATCTATCTTATGTTGCACCATTTCTTATTTTAATAAGAAGAATGCCTAAAAAAATATTGGATGAAAATAATAATATATATTATACATCTAATATTAAGTTAGATGAACATGTGATAGAAAAATTAAGGAATATTTAATGTCACAGACAGTAGATTTATTTTTAGTATATCATTTCATAAAAAGATTGTCAACACCTTTCAACGAAACTAAGGCTTTTCGGTTAGGACTGATTGATGAGAAAGGAAAGAAATTAAAGAAAGCGTCTTCTTCAGAAGAGAAGAACGCAATGACTTATTATGATCGTTTGATATTCAATCTCAAAAGACTTCTATCTAAAGTTGGAGTAGAAAGTAAGTTTACGACATTTGCCGCAGCACTATTTCTTATCAAAGAAGGGAATAAACCTAAAGATAAGAGAGTGACTTACATATCAGAAAGTGAATTTTATGAGTTTAAGAACGAAAATAAGAAACTTTTGTTGAGTTTAATGAATGAAGATGCTCCTGTTAATGCTGTGGGTGGTGGCAATATTGCTGGTGCTGGTCCTGGTGAAGATCCACCAATGAGAAAAAAAGTTATTGATAGATATAGAAAGAAAAATAAAGCACAAGCAAATACTGTAGGTCGTAAAGTCTATTCGATGATAAGGACGACCTGATGGCTCAGTGGCGTAAAGATATACAAGAATATGATGGTCAATCGACTCGTCATGAAGTACAAATTCGAGCAGATCAATACGGTAATTTGTTAGGTGAAGGTGCAACACATAAATCTGCATTTGGTGAACTTATATCAATACCTATTACACCAGTAATTCAGTTGGATGGTCTTTACGGATTAACGTCAAATAAATTCGAAACATTTGTTGGTGCTGCTAGTGGTACCGCTAATACAACTCCTACTCTTATGCAAGTTGGCACAGAATCTGGCATAGGAGGATATGGTGTTATTCGTTCTAGAAGAGTTGTTAGATATCGCCCAGGACAAGGAGCTTTGTGTAGATTTACGGCAAAGTTTCATACAGGAACCGCAGGATATACACAAAGAGCAGGGTTTTTCGCACAAGAACAAGCACTTCAAATAGGATATGATGGCACGTCTTTTGGTATTCTAAGAGAAAATGGCGGTAAAGCTCATATTCACGTATTTCAAATAACAACACTAGATGCTGGAGATGTTACTGTTGAACTTAATGGAACATCATACGCCGCAGTTACAGTATCTGGTACTACATTAGGTGATAGAATTGCTTCTCTTAGTGTAGGTCTTTTATTAGACAACAGTTTCTCCGCAGCATGGATACCTGAATATGATAATACGAAGATTTGTTTTCTTTCTACAAGTCTTGGTGTTAAAGGCGGTGCTTATTCTATGTCTAGCACAGCAACAATCTCTACAACAAATAGTACTATACAAACGGGAATATCTACAACAGCTACTTGGATACCACAAACATCGTTCAATGTAGATAAGTTAGATGGAAATGGTCCAAGTGGTGTATTATTAGATCCACAAAAATTAAATGTGTATCAAATAAATTTTCGTTGGTTGGGCGCTGGTGAAATGAGATTCGCGGTAGAGAATCCAATTAATGGTGATATGATATTTTTTCACCATATTCATTATACTAATCAAAATACAGATGTACATATTGATAATCCTTCATTAAAAATTGGTTATGTGGCAGCAAGTCTCGGTGGAACTGGGACGAATGTTATAGTTCAAGGTGCATCAATGATGGGCGCTGTAGAAGGATTAATATCACCTACAGCACAACCAACTTCTGCTACAAATACTAGAACTGCAGGAATGAGTTCTGGTACAGAGTGGACTGTTCTGGGTATTAAAAATAACGTTATTCACACTAATAAAATTAACATGAGAGAGATGATATTAAAGTCACTCAGTGTTGGTGGCACAACATCAGGTGGAGCACCACTCACAGTAACGATGTGGTATAATCCTGTAACCATTGATAATCTGGTTTGGTTGCCAAGAGGAAATGAATCTGCTTCGTCATATAGTACAACAGAAACAAGTGTAACAACAACAGGTTTAATACCATTATTTTCTATTTTACTTTCTGATAATGCTTCAGAAATTGTAAACCTAGATGATTTGAGAATAGTAATTCCACCCAATAATGAAATTGTAGTAACAGTAATATCTACTGCTAATATCAATAGAGCGGGCGTTGCATTAACTTGGTTAGAAGATTAAGGAGAAAAATATGTTAGAATGGTTAGGTTCAATTTTAGATCACATTAACTGGTTCTGGTTAATTGTAGGTCTATTAGTTGGTTGGAACGTATTACCACAACCAGCTTGGGTTTCTAGTTCAATCGCATGGATTAAGAACAAAATTAAAGGCGCAGGTGCGTAATGTCTCGTATCTTAGTTCCTTTAATTCTTCTGTTAATCATCGGTGGATTAGGCGCCGGTGGTTACTTCTATACGCAAATGCTTGAAGCTAAACTTGAAGCACAAGAGCAAAAAACTCAGCGCGCATTAGAAGTAGCAGAAGAACAAAAGGTAACAATGGAGAGAATGCAAGCAGACATTCAAAAGATGGCTGAAGTTCAACAAGAGTTGAATACCAAGATAATTGCCGCTGAACAGAATGTAGTTAATCTAAATAATAAGTTTGATACAGACTCTAGCGGCAAAGCGCGTGACATTGGTAGAAAAGCAATAGAAGATCCAGTCAAATGGAGCATAAAGATAAATAGAGCTACAAAGGATGCTTTGAGATGTAATGAGTTGGCTTCTGGTGCTGAGGCACTACCAGATGAGAAAAATAGTCAATGTCCAGAGCTTGTGCCTGGTGGTGGATACGAAACCCAACCTAAAGAAGAGAAAAAACAATGAAAAAGATACTTTCATTAGTAGCCGTTTCTTTTCTTGTTGTCGGATGTCAGACTTCCAGTTTGAATGAGTTTTTAATGAAACCAAAGGTAGTTGAAAAACCAAATTTGGTAGTACAGACACCAAGACCTGTACAGAGTAAGAATGTAGAGTTTGTTATTATTACAAAAGAGAATGTGGATGAAGTTTTTAGTAACTTAGAAAAAAGTGGACAGGATATGGTTTTCTTTGCACTTACTGACGATGGATATAAAGCCTTGTCACTAAGTGTTGCAGATATGAGACGTTTTGTTATTCAACAAAATGCCGTAGTAAAAGCGTATAAAGATTATTATGAAACTAAAAAAGAAGAGAAAAAATGATATCAGAACCAAGAAAATGTAAATCTTGCGGGCATCGATGCCATTGCTATGCTCCAGAATGCAAAGAGTGTATTAATGACGTTTGTACAAAGTGTGACTGTAAAGAAAAATAAAAGAGAGTACCATGTCAGATCTGGAAACAGAAGTCAAGATTCTGCAAAAGGATCTGATTATATTTCAATCTATCCTGGATAAGTTCGATACCACAATATCGAAACTTACAGAAATAAGCAATAATCTAGCAAAAGTTATTGCTGT
>Ga0208795_1000506_pt1 | contig 18958 bp, 20 predicted proteins | sample CB_VirMetaG_6_FD_184541 | JGI IMG/M metagenome (GOLD analysis project Ga0208795, IMG submission 184541) | Freshwater to marine saline gradient viral communities from Chesapeake Bay - CB_1508_2 Viral MetaG (SPAdes) (version 4) | ecosystem: Environmental > Aquatic > Marine > Coastal | place: USA... | reverse complement strand
TCTTCATAAAACTACATCTGTAACCGTAGTATCTTGTATTTTATCATAAGTAACCGCATCTGAAGCTATTGTAGCAGCAAAACTTCATGTACCACTTCATGTAACATCTCATGTTAATGTAATAGTCTGGTCTCATGTATTTGTTCAAGTAGCTGTTCAACCTCACGTAGCGAAATCTGCATCTGTAAGTGCTGTGTTAAATTCTGCTGTTGTACCAGTAATTCAAGCTATAGAAGTCTGGTCTCCAGTATTTGTTCCTGTAGCTGTACCTCATCCTGTAGCAAAACTTCAATCACTTAGTGCTGCATTAAACTGAGCAGTAGTACCTGTTACAGTATTACTACCCAAATCAATAGTTTTGTTTGTTAGTGTTTTTGTAGTAGCACTTAGTGTAGTATCCAAATTTGTAATAGTAGTATCTTTTGGATTATTACTATCTGCACTATCTGCTAAAAGTAGAAAATCTCATCCTACAGGAGATGCTTTCGTACTTGTATCTGTTGGAAAAATAGTTGCCATAATCTTTTCCTTATATTATAAATTAAGTCCATTCAGTGTTCAGGTCTCGTAACAATTCTGTTCACACTACCGCTATATTCTGATTGTTTACATCGAGTATTCTCTCTCCTCAAACTTCAAATATTAAATCTCATGTTTCAAACCTATCTTGGTCCCAATTTGTTGTAATTACTGTTCTACTCATATTTTACTTATTATATTGTAATAATAAAGACTTTTTAGGATTTTTAGAATAACTCTACCCAGTTTAATGCTGTAAGTGCTGTATAAGCTCAGCTTCAACTTACTCTTTGATAAGATACCGCAAAGTAATCTCAAGGTCTACCAACTAATCATAGTGCGTCTGCATCTACATTTGAACTTCAACTAAATGCTCAACTTCAACCTCCTCATCATACCATATAAGTTGTGTAGATAACTGTTCCTCATACTACTACTCAACCTCAATCTGATACTTCTACTATACTTTCTGTTCAAGCATCTGTATAACTTAATGAAGCTACAGCTGTTCAACCAACTGTTGTTGGATTAGCTATAATACTACATTTAATTATATCTGAAGTTGCGGTATTGTTTGCTTCTAATCTTTGTAGTTTTGCATTTACATGGTTTGCTCTTCAATTAAATGTTTCTTTAATATGATAAACGGTTACATTTTCTATTCAAGTTCAAGTTAATGCAAGTCATGTTCCATTATCATGACTATTTGGTATAGTTCATACAAAAGCTCTGTCTCAATTATAATATCATGCTCATACACTTCATGAATAACATACTAAATCAGTTGCTCAAGAAGTTTTAGTTATATCCATTCTAAATGGTAAATCAGGGTCTCTAACTGCAAGTTCTGCTTGTGTATTTACTGTATCTATATCAGCAAAATGTATCCATCCTTTATCATGTCCTCCAAATACTTCAAAGTATGCTGGTGCTATTCATAAATATCCAAAATTAATTCTAAAAATATTCATTTTAGTTTGGTCTAATGTGAAACCACTTGCACCATTCCCATCTAATGTATCATGATTAAAGTTAGCTTGTGTTAATTCAACATCAACACTTCAATCTGCTATTCTTTGTACTTTAAAATCTGTTCAGTCATAACCTATTCTATATCAATCATTATCATCGTATATACCAAAGAATTGAGTTGCTCATGCTACTCAACCATTTTCCCATACTGCTGTAAAATAACAATATATATCATGTCATGGAGCATAACGTACTCTATCTTTACTCTCTAGTCTTGCCTGACCATTTGTAGCTGTAGAAGAGTTTATTTTAGCTCTACCATTACTTTCAGATACAGCACCACCATTTGCAGTAGTTGTACTCATAAGAGAAGATAAAATACCATAATCAAATTTTAATAGTATATTATCTTGTTTTGTAGCTGTTACTTTATCTCCAAAAATAGTGTTAAAAGAACTTCTTCAAGAACCATCTACACCATTTAATAAACTTCAATCTTCTCCTACTTTAATTTCTCTTACCTCATCTGAAATAGGGTCGTATCAAGCCATAATTCTAACAGCTTGTCTTTGTTGTTCTAATCAGTAATCATTTGCTACTGATTTGTCTGTTCTATCTGTTGCCATTTTTTATATATTAGAATATAAGTTATCCTCTTGGAGCTGGTTGTATAAATTTAGGAACTTCTATTGGAGCATCTTCTTTTGTAAAAGAATTTATAACTTGTTCTCATATCTGACTTCTTACATATAATTTCATTATTTTTACCATAACGTCTGATAAATCCATTTTGAATTTATATTTCATTTTTATCTTCTCTAGTTTTGCAAGAAACTCTTCAGGAGTGTATTTCCACATCTCATTATAAAGTTTGTTAAATTCGTTTTTTAATCATTTAGGAGTTCCTTCTGTTAATCATTTTATTTCTGTAGCACTTCTTGGTCTCGGTGTTGTAGATTGTATTGTTTTTGATTTCTCAGATATTTCTAAAGCTCTATCTAATTCTCTTTGTAATTCTATTTTATCTTTCTCACTTAATAAATTTTTCTTTTTAATAGTAGATGTTGCTCACCTTGAACTAGAACTACTTACACTACCTCATCAACTACTTGATGGAGTTGCTTTAAAATTCTTAGGTATTCTTGATGTTCAAACTCATCAAATAGCAGCTCATTTACTTCATCATTTTGAGCCTATGTTAATGAAATCATCAACCAGGTCAAAAACCATATCTACAGGTTTTCATAGTAAATCAAATACATCATCTGATAAAGAAGCTCTCTTACTTGATATAGCTTTAGGAACTGTTCCCTTGGCACTTGAGGCAGCCCCCGCCTTATTTAAACCCGTTGCATTTTTTCATGTATCAGCAATCAATTTAGTTCTTGCTCATACTACATCAGCTAATTCATCAAATAAATCTCAAAGCTTATTCTTAAATTCTTCTCAATGTTTAGTAATAAAGTCTTTTATTATCTTTTTAGCTTGTCATATTTTATCTGCAGCTATATCTAATTTATTTACTATAGCGTTTGTTAATTTAACCTTTTGTGTAACTGGGATATCTTTAATTTCTTTTAATACTCATTTTGCTAATGTCGCTTTATCTGCTGTTGATTTGGCTGCTGAGATAGCCGCTTTATCATAAATTTTAATAAGTTCTTTCCAAGCTCATCCTCTTGTATTTAGTTCTGCTATCTCTCTAATAAATAGGTTTTTAGTAGATTGAATTGGACTAAATAATCATTCGATAAATCATATTTGTTCTGCAAGAGTATTTGGCGCTCTTCTTCATTCTATTCACGCTGAATTTACTAAGTCATCTACAATTTTCTTTAGCATTGCAAAAGTTTTCTTATCTGTTGCAAATTCTTTTCATAATAAACTTGTAACTGCGTCATCTACTTTAGTATTCAAAAAATCTACTGCATTTGACAAAGCCTTAGCTTGTTTTGTTCACATATCACCTGATTTATAAAGTTTTGAAACCTCATTTGCATATATTTTCTTTAAATCAAAAGCATCTGCATTAGATAATCTAGGGTCTGTTAAATCATCTAGTAAATTTTTAATAATAGGTGTTGCTGGACTTGTTTTTGCTCATTTAGCTGTAGTAGCTTCAGTCATTTCTTTTATAAGCTTTGCATCAAAATCTATTGTTCAATCTGTTTGACTAACAGCCTTACCAATTCTTTCTCATACTTCATCAAGGTTGCTTACAACTGTTTGTGCTGCATCTTCTATAGTATCTATGTTTCATTTTAGAAATCATGTACGAACAGCATTGTAGAAGCTTTTTATATTTTCTTCTGCGTTTTTAATTGCATTAAGTTTTTGCTTTGCATTTTTACCTGTTAATCTAGGTGATAATGCTCTTCAAGCTAATACTTTTGTATCTGCTTCTCTAAAAGGTTTTGTTATTTTTTCTGTAACTCCTGCTCTTTTAACAGGAATATCGACTTCTTTTCAATTAATTAGTCATTTTTCTGTTTTAACATCAAGTTTTCATAAAAGTCTCTCATCTTTTACTCTTTTAGTTAAATCTCAAGTTTGTTTTATTATATCTTTTCATATTTGAGTTCATTTTTCAAATGCAGAAGTTAATCATTTCTTAGTACCACTTACTCATGTTTTTGCAAGTGTTCATGCAGCTGATAATCATGCAACATCTAATACTCACATAGTAGTGTCTAATAATCACTGGAACCTTGCTCATTTAACAGGGTCTAGTTCTTTTAAGTCTTCTAAGTTTTTCTGTGCTTCTTGTAACTTACTAAAAGCCCATTCTCATCATTTTGTTTGAGCTAACTCTCTAATTCATTCCTCCAATGCATCTTGCATACTTCATTCATCTCAAAATTGGTCTAGCTCAGTGAAAGCCTCTGCAATAACATCTCAAGTTAAATCTGAAAGTGTTCATAAGAAGTTAGCTCACATTAAAAGACCTCATTCTAATGCTGAAGTCTCTCATTCTACTCATCTTCTTAAAATTCATGCTCATTGTCTTCCTCTTTTTTTAAAAGTGTCTCAAAATCTTTGTAGAATACTAATATCCTCTCTTTTCTTTTTTACACTCCCTATAATCTCATCACTATCTATTCATTCATATTGTACTCATCTACTTTTTGCATATTCTAATACTCACTTAATAGCTTCTTCTTGTGTTCAAAATGTTCAATCATTCATTACTTTCTTTACATCATTAAAGAACTGTGTTTGTGTTCTTCATTGTGTTCAAACTCAAGTATTAGATATATTATTTATTGTATTTTGCGTTTGGTTCATTCCAAAATTTACGCTTGGTACTTGTGCCATTTCTTTTTAATTAATAATCTAAACTATTTGATAAATCCAATGCTCATGCTCATACTTCATTTAATCATGATTTTATGTCATCTATAGAAAGATATTGCACTCATGTTTTTCTTTCTATTGCTTTCTTATATCAGTCTCTTAGGTTTCTTAAAAGTTCTTTTGTAGTAGCCTCGCTTGTATTAAATCATTTTAAATTTCAATCTTTATCTCTAATCGCTGCTGAGTTTAATAATGAAGAAGACTTTGTTAATAATGCTAATTCAGGTCAAGATAAAGCACCAAAAGTTCCTCATTGCGCCTTAACATCAATTAATTTCTGTAATGGTTGTTCATCTAGTAAAAATTGAATTTTAGATAATATATCACCTTTTCATACTTCAAGAGGACCGAACTTTATTTCTCACGATATACTTTCAATAATTGTTTCGTTATCTGTATCAAACTCAAAGAAACCATCTTTATCTGTTTCCCAATCTACTATACTTTCTGCTAAGTCATATTGTCATCTTAATCATTCTACAATAGGATTGTCTTCATCAAGAGTTATATCATAGTTCGCTAAAGCTGATGAAACTTCTGTTCTTATATCACTTGGTACATTTTGAATATTAGCTTGTCATCTTGAAATATTAATAGCCCAGTCAATAGCACTTTGTGAATATTGTTCTTGTCATGAAACATTATTGGATACTCATGGTTTCTTCATCCATACAAATCATCAATCACTATTTATAATTTCACTCATTTGTACAGTATGTGTGCTTCTTTTTTCATCTCACTTCCAATTACTGTCTGTAATTTCTACTTCTCATGTCTCTGGATTATATCATGTAACTATTCAAATATGCCCATATTCTCATCCTGGTCATTCTTGTTGTGGGTTCCAAACAGCTAATCCACCTATTTGAGGTACATTATTATTAATAAAAGCTTTTTTACTTTCATAACTATCTTGTACATCTACTGTCTCTCAAGTAGTAGCACTCACTAAACCACCTTTAGCAACATATATATCAGTAAATTCTCAACATTGTAAATCCTCATTTGGAACTTGGCTTATTAAATCCATAGCTCACATATTAACATTGAAATTATTTGTTCAATCTACTCATAATACCCACTCATCAGGTCTTCTTCAATCATCATATGTTCTAATAATTTTAGTACTTCAGTCTGATAAATTAACTATATTATCTTGATAATCTTGTGTTTTTGTAATTCAAACAACTTTCCCCTCTGCCTCAATAACATTTTGAGCAACTCAATCTACTATATATAATAAATTTCATTCTTTATCTACTTCATAAATACCTTTTTTATTCTTAGCTTCCCATTCTTGCTCTATATCTATTAATTGTAGTTGGAAATCTTTTTGTCTTTGCTCTGCTCTTAATTTACTCTCTTCTTCTAATTGTAACATAGTAAATTTATCCATTCTTGCTCTTTCTGTTTGATACATATTAAGAGCTGTCATATATGCTTCTCTATTTAAAGCGTCTTCAAATTTACTCAACTCTATTTCTTGTTGAATATCTGATTTTAAATCTTTATATGTACCTAATTTAGAATTATATTGATTAACTAATGAGTTCTTTTGTCTAATAAGGTCTCTATTCTTTCTTGCAAGTAAAGCTTGTTGCGCTCATCTTGGTAAGTTTGGATATTGTGCTTGAATATCTTCTAAACTAAAATCAATTGCATCGTCTATCTCTCAAATCTCGTTTTGTAATCCTTCCATATCTGCTCTAAGAGTGTCTAGTTCAGGATTATTATTCATTTCTTCTATTTTACTTCTTACATTAGAACTAAAAACAGACTTCATTTCAGATAAAATATCTTGAAAACTAATTATTTGCGTAGTGTCTGTTGTAAAATCTTTCTTTTGTGTAGATGTAATCAATTCATTGATGTTTTGTATTCTTTGTCTAGTTTGTTGGTCTAATGAATTATATTCTTTACTCCCAATAACTATAGCTCATGAATTAACAGCATCTGTTAAAACTGTATCATCTGCTCAAGAAAATTTATTTGTAAATTCTCTAGTTTGTTTATTATTAAGGAATTTTTTATATGTAATTCATAAAGATGCTTTTAATGTAGGGTTTTCTTTAATAAAAGATTTTATTTGAGCTGCATTACCTCCACTCGCAAGTAATTCATCAAATTCTTGTATCTTTTTCCCTTCATCAATAGGAGCTTCTACTGTTTCAACTATTTCTTGTTTAACAGGTTCAACTTTTTTAGGTTCAACCTTCTTAGGTTCTTCTTTTTTAGGTTGTGCTGTTGTATTTACTCATGGGATAATTACTTGTTCTTCTTGAAAACCTTTCACTCATTCAGTAGTTTGTTGTGGTTCTTCAATAACTGTTTCCTTTACTTCTTGTTGAGTACTGCCATTAACTAACCCTCTATCTCTAAGGGTTTGTGTAACAGCTTCTTCTCAAAATTGTTCAACTGCTTGTTGTACTTTTTCTTTATCCAATTGTTCTGGATTTGTTACTCTTTCAGCCATAATTTCTGGTGAGTTATTAGTTAAAATTATATTTATTTATTGTCATATTGCAAATATATGTACCGCTATATCAGGTGGAGCTGCTCATTCACTGTCTAATACAAATTTTACTCAATTACTTAATATCTCTGTAAAATAATATCTATGTCTTGTTGCGTCTCTTTCTATATATATAGATTGTACTGTATCCTGGTCTCATTCTCATAAACTAAATTCTTCTTCTACATTATATTTTACATATCTTGTAACTACTTTAGTAGTAGTTCAGTCATCCGTAATAAAACTTTCACTTCTTCCGTTTAATCATCAATCATATATAGACAAAACGTGTAGATATTTAGGACGAAATCATAGAGTAACTGTCTTGTCTACTCATGATACCCCAGCAACTGTAAAACTTCATACGTAGAATTGTCTCTCTGGTAAGTTTCTTACACTTATACTTGCGTCTAATTTGTCTAATTCTAATCCTGGTAACATTATCTTATAATAGTTATTGCTAAACTATAATCATCTCACTGTATATTAACCGTTCAAAATCTTACTCCATCTTCTAAAAACTCTGTAATAAATATTTCTCTTCTAAAGTTTACATCTAATAAAGGGTCATGGTATAAACAAGGAACTGTAGTACTTGTTCAGGTTCAATAATCTGTCATATTTCATCCTGTCCCTGTATCATTTTTATAAAACATTGTTGTAGTCAAAACCTCATCTATCTCACAAGTATAACTTTTAGAATAATATTGTTGCCACCTTACATCTAATGATGTTCATACAACATATACCGCTTTCGGTCTAAAACCACAAGTAATGGTAAATGGTTGATTATTAGTCTGGTTTCTTCTTGCAATATAATAATTAACTCATTCTGTTCATCGTATACTTATAGGAGCATCTAACTTGTCATCTTGCAATCAAGGCTGCTCTATCATAGAATTGATATATGTAGTCATGCGGCTTGTGAATTATAAGTTATTGTTCCTAAAGTAAATCCTGTATCTGTAACATCTGTTATATAAGCATAACATTCATTTCATCAATCTTGTAAATCAACTGCTTTTGTACTTGAACTGTCTCCTAAGGCTACTTCATTAAATCTAGTTGTCTGTTTTGTCATTCACATTGTCTTCCATACTCCATCTATTTCAGCTGATTGTGTCTCACTATAATCTGGTTCTATTATATTTGGATACATAGCTTGTATATGTATAAACTTTGGCTTAAACCCACACGTGATAGTTAAATCAGAAGAAGATGTTATTTCCTCATAAACAACAAACTGGTTTCAAAAATCAAATCAACGTATATTAATAACTCAATCTATTTTATCTTCAGTTAGTCATGGAATATTTTCTTCCTCTAATTTAAATTCAGGTATAGTTTCTGGTTTATATATTGCCATTATTTCTCTTCTATTTCAATATAATCTAATTTTAGTTCATAGAATTGTGGAGTATCCGCTCATCCAGAACTCGCAAAGTTTAATTTAAACTGTATATCATAAAAACTATCATTTGCACTAAATATCTCTGTCCTTGTTAAACTTGTTCAACTGTTTATGGTTTGGAGACTTGTAAATGCTCATCAATCTATACTATATAATACTTCTATTGTCTCTGTAGCATCACAATTACTTGTCACTAGGGTAATCTTATCTATTTTCTTTTTAATAGTCTTAAATCATCAATCAATAGGGTTTAAAATCATATATCATGATGGTTTATATGTTGGAGAAGTAGTATTTATATCAATATACTCAAAAGCATTTTGGCTATTACTATCTACTCATATCCGAACTCTGTCTACTGAAGTAAATTCTATTCAATAAATACTTGTTATCTTTGTTATTAGATTTGCATTACTATCTTTAGCAAGTGCTACATTAAATCATGCTCTTAATACTGGATTATTTGTTCAATATCTAAATAAATCGTTTCATGTTATTCAATCTTGTACAAAATATATAGTATCTCATAGTTTTCCAAGCATATTTGTATCAGTGAAGGAAATCTTTCATATATAATCAGATAATCTTTCACTATATCTTGCATTTGATAACCCTTGTACTGTATAACCATTTAATATTTTAATTCTTGATTGAAAATCACTATGTCATGATACTATAAAGTCTACTTTTCAGTTATTTATAACTCATCTAATAGGTTCTTGTATACTAATTACACTATCTACCGCTGAGCTTATTCAGTCCCAGAAAGCTATTGTCCCTTTATCTGTAAATACTTTAATAATACCTCATACTCTTGTTAATCCTACAACATCTCCGTCAAATATATCAAAACTTTCTACAACATTAGCATCATCTACTTTATAAACTGTATTTCCTATTCCAATATAGAAATATTCATCTAAATATACAAGAGTAGGGAAAATATCTGCTGCTCATGTACTAATAGCTGTTCAAAGAGCAAAATTAACTGATAAAGAAGCCCAGTTAGTGTTATTGTATGCACTACTTTCTAATATTCTACTAAAAGGAGCTGTTGGGTGATTACTTACAAAGTATAAGTATCCATTAAACTTAAATGCTGTGTATATTTTATCTCATATAGCACTACTTTCAACTGTTCAGTCTTCTGTGTCGTATATCTTACCATCATCTGTATAAGCAAATACATCTTTCGAAGTTCCTGATTGTGCATCAATAAATCAATTAACCTGGTCTGTAGTTGTAAATCTTCATTCACTATCTTTAGCTAATGAAACATAATCACTACTCGATGTTAAATCTATATTTTCAGCATAAAGAATTTGTTTTCATGTCGTAAGAAAATCATCCTGAGCTATTCCTCAGTAAAAATCTTTCCATATTATACTTGTTTGTTTAGCCATTATTTTTATCTAATGTAATATTGTCTGTTTGGAAGCTGTTGTTCCATATTGATGTTTGTTCTATCTCTTAATGCTCTAATCATTCATGCTACCTTAGTTTCATATTCATTTATAGCATCGTTTTTCTCATTATCTAATCTAAGTTGTGAATAAATATATTGCTTCATTCATATAGAAAGAATACTATGATAATCCCTTAATTCAGGATTAATAGGGAATATTGTACTCTCTGCTCATGCTGATACTAAATCAATGAGAGTAATAGTACCATATACTACCAATCAGTCAGTTATACTTTCGTCTGGCTCTGGATATATAAAAATACTATTATCTCTCACGTCATAAAATGGACTACTTGTACTATTGTTGTCCCTAATATACTGGTCTGGATTATGATAATTACTTATTGTATCCGCCGATAATAATTTCTTATATGTATCAGTACTTTGATATTTACATTCTGCTCTTGTTACTCTTTTTATTCATAATGTTGTACTGTCAGCAATAGGTAAAACATATTCATTTTGCCCTGCTACAGTATCTGTAGTAAAACTATCCCAGAAATATTGGTCATCTACCTCTGAAATAATTCTTCATTGCATATCTTTGTACACAATATTCAAATATTCTAATGCTTGTGCATCTGATATTTGTGTGCTGTTAGTATTTGTTAGCGTTCTCGCTAGACTTATTAATGAAGTTACACTCATTTATTTTATATTACGTAATAAACACGAGAAATAGCCTAAGTTTTACCTTAGACTATATACTCTTATCTATTATGAGTTAGCTCCAAGTGATGAAGCAGTTTCAATTCTATAGATACCTGCTTGTTTTAGGATAGCAGCTCCTAATCTTACTTTCGCACCTACTGTAGCGATTTGGTTAAGTGGGTCATCCCCTTCTCCAAGTCATTTTACAAAAGTTTGAAGTCCTCCTGACATAACAACCCCGAATGCATCTTTACCAACAACGTAAGTTGGGTAAACATCAGTAGTAGTAGCACCACCGTCTGCGTAGAATTGTACGTTAGAAGATACAAGAAATCTTGTTCCCCACATTGCTCCAGCTTCTCCTGAGAAAAGTGCTTCTGGAGTATCATATTTATGAAGGTCAATGTATGTTCCAGTTCCACTTTCTTGTTGTAAGTCGTGGAATACATGTGGATGCATTACAGTGATATAATATCCTCCATCATATGTAGGAGCATCGTTTGCTTTAAGAAGATTTACTGCTTTTGCAATATTTGCAGAAGCAATAGTATCTGAACTATCAACATTTGCTCTTGCAGTAGCGTCACCTCCGTAAATAACGTTAGAACCACCATCAATTGCATCTTGGATAACAGCGTCAGCTTTTTCAGCAGCTTGTCTACCAGCTTCAACAGCAGCTTCAGTAATAACTTCAACTGGTGCATCTGTTAATAGAATGTCTGAAAGTTTAACAAAACCTCCGTATTGTCCAAGTGTAACTGTAACGTTTGTTAATGAGAATGAACCTTCTGATGGAGTAGTTCCTTCAGTAAGAGTTCCCATTGCAACACTTTCATCTACAGTTGGGAATGAATATGTGTTGTCTCCAATAGGTAATTGTTTATTTTTACCGATTTTAGCAAAAAACAATCTACTTTCATATTGTCTAATTGCCATTCTTGTGATGTATTCTCCGAGGTTACCCGCAGTCATCACGTTTCAAGTTGTAGTAACAGCCATGATATAAAAATTAGAATTTAATATTAATTTATGATACCAAATTCCTCTTTTATAAGTTTAGCTTACTAATTCATTCATAACATAGCTCTAAGCTCTGAATTCGCTCTGTCCCTAAGGTCAGTATCATCCAAATCTTTGCTCTGCTTTTCTTGTTTTAAAGAAGAAGGCGTATTTCAGCTGAAACTTAATCTATTTGGATTTGGTCTTGCAGCTACTTCTCATAACCCTAAGAATTTTGCAGCGTCAGAATATGACATTGTTGGATGTGCAGCCCTGATAGCACTTATTTCGTCAAGTTTTTCTTCTCAGAATGTTTGAACTACTACATCTTTATCTGCTTCCAAGAAAGCTTCTTGTTTAGCTTTAAGCTGTGCTTGCTCAATCATTGCTTGAACTTTTTCTTCACTAAAGTCCTGTCATGCAATTTGTTCTTCCAACTCTTTCACTCTTTTTTCTGCAGCGTTCTTTTTTGCTAAAAGTTTTGCTACGTTGCTTTTTTTAGCCTTTGTATCAGTACCTTCATAAGTTGCATCTGTTTCTAGCGCTTCAGTTGCATCTATAGTATCTGCTCCATCATCTAAAACGTCCACATTTATGCCTGTGTCTTGGCTTACATTTTCTTCACTCATAGTATAGTATTATAATTTAATATGCAGTTGTTTTCTGCTAGGAGTTACCTATAAGGAGCTACCCTATTAGTAACTTCTCATAAGAAGCGATTATATATCACTTCCTACTGAGGAATTACCAATGTCCTGCATGCCTTTCTTCATCTTCTCTAATCTATCTCTCAACTCTTTTAAATATTTAATCTCTGAACGTACAACATCATAATAATTATATTTAATGTCATTTCAATCTTCAATCATTCATTCTATAACAACTTCTTCATTCGCTTTTATCTCCGTTTCTATAAACTCCATAAAATATTTATATCAAGGAGTTTCCATAGTTTTTTGTATCTCATTGTAGATTTCTATTTCTTTTCAATCCATAGTTTTAAGCGGTTACTTGTTGTAATGATGCTGCATCTGTCTCTTGTTGTCATTGGATAACAGCTTGTTGTACTCATTTACTTACTCATTGTTGTGCTTGTCCTGCTTGTTGTTTTTGTCCACTCAATATATATGCTGTTTTTCTTGCCTCAATTGCTTTTCTCTTAATATCGTTGTCTATAGCTTTGTTGTATACCACAATATATGTCATGTGGTCATCTGTCATATTAATATTCTTTACAAGTAATTCTTCTGCATCTTCTACCTCATTATTAATAAGTTCTATATCCATCTTTGCTTGTGCTTCATCTATACTCTCTGGGAATAATACACTTATCTTGTCTTTATCTAATCATTGTGCTTTAGCTATTTGTCTTTTAGCAAACGTTTTACTTATTTGTGGAGTAGATTGGTCTTGTAATACCATATCTGCTATAACTAATAATGCTTGTGCATTCTTTTGATTAATTACATCTTGTTCTGATTTACTTACAACAGTAACATCTATATTTCTTCAAGTATCAATGTCTTTTCTTTTAACCGTGAAGATTATATTACCGAAACTATTTTGTAGTTTAATGTTTTTCTCAGATTTATAATCAAAGTATTCGTCATATGTCTTTAACCAATATATCCAGAACTTTTTATCTCACCAACTATTAATCTTTGCATTTAATATAAGTTTAACATTTTGGTTTCTTTGTACTCTTTGGTTCTCTGTAGCAGTTGCTCTAAAATCTCATGCTCAACCTAAAGCTCTTTCATCTAATCATAAGTCTGTTGTAACCTGACTATCAAGAACGTTTGGCATATTGTATGCATCTTGTCATATCTGTGGTCTAGCAACTGGATTAATAGGATTACTATTCTTTCTAGCGTCTATTTTTACATATTTAGGTCAAAGTGTTCTTTGTCTTAATTCTCTTGGATTAAGTAAAGCATCTGTGTCTACCGTAAATACATCTCACCATGCTTCATATTCTGCTTTTATTCTATTCAAATTCAAGAATAGTTGTTTTGCTTTTTGTTTGTCTTCTACTATATCTGGAATACATATACCAAATGGGTCTGTCTTAAATGGTTCGTAGAAGTTTAATATAACTGGAAATTCATCTCAACATTCTTCTATTCTTATAATAAGAGTATTGTCGTTTCATGTTGTAATAAGATATTTCTTTCCTTTTATTGTTGTATAATGATTATATATCGAATATATAGGGTTTGTATCTATGTCTTTTACATCTTGTAGTTGTCTAGCATCTCATAACTCATCTCTTGTTTCTTCTTTTTCACTATCTAATTGTGATTGTAACTCATCTAAATTAAAATATACATCATCTGTAAGCTCTGCATCTGTTACTTCTAACTCAAATCAATGAAATCTATGGTTGTCTATATATCCTAAAGGGTCTGGCACCCAACTTAACGGGTCAATTGATTTAAATACTGGTACTTTTCTTTCCTCATCCCAGTAATCAAATATTCTTATACCTACTCAGTAAAATAGTCTATTCCATTGTACATCGTAATTAATTTGTGCTAAATTCATCTCTTCATAATCAAATTTAGCTAGATTATTTAGATTGTCTGCATACTCATCATCTCATAATTGTCTTCATGCAAAAATTACTGTATTCTCGTCAGTATAATACAGTGATAATAATGTTTGAATAACACTTCTAATTAATTTAACGTAAATTTTATTGTCTGTGTCCGATATGTTTTGATAAAGTTTTAATCTTTCTCTAAATAAATCTCTTTTTTGGTCAACAAAGTTCATTCAATTCTGTTTCTCTTGAACAACCTGTCTTAATATATCATCATGTGATACGCCTGGTATACTTTTCATGTATCTCTTTTTAGAATATAATTATTCCTACACTCTAATCTTAATATATGCAATTATACACACAAAATTTTATTATCAAAACTTTTTTATACAAGGTCACTAAAGTCTATATTTAGATTAATATCTACTCTTGGTTTTACTAATTGCTCATATGCAATAGCTGTATATCTCATAGCATCTGCTAAATGAGAATATTCGTCATGCTCAGGTCTATTTAGAAATACATCTCTCTTTTCGTCTAACTTTTGTCTATAATTTGTTAATGCTTCTATTAAGTCTATATTCTTTTCATCTATCCATACATTATTGAAACATCTTCTAACAGCATTTATTCAATCTATGACCTGTAGTTTTGGTAAAATATATACTTTATCACTTCAAAATAAATCTCTTACCGTTTCTAATCTACTTGCTCAAGTGCTTAATTCTCTTACTTCTATATCATGTGGGAAATAATGTGCAGTATAGTTATATGGTTTTTTATCTAACTCTGCTTTATAATATTGAAAACCTTCTCAATTATGTTGAATACTATCTATTATTCTTATTTCGTTACCGTTTATCTGAATAAATAATATAGCCATATAATCACTCATTCATAAATCCCAAACAGTATATACATCTAATATAGGGTCAAATAATCATGCTTTAAATCTTCATTCGTTTCTCGCTTGTTCTATTTCTTTTCTATAATATGCTCATTTAATAGCTGCATCAAAACTACATTCATATTCTTGATTATATTCATCATCTGTCATTTCTTGTCTTGCCTGTTCTATTTGTTCTTCTGTTAATAATTTACTGTCAGAAGCTTTTAATAATATTCAGTGATACTTTTCATCAGTTAAACTCTTTTGATATAATCTATGAAAAGCATTTCTTCCTTTCGGCGTTCATATCCATATAACCCATCAATTATTAGCATTTATCATAGGAAATACAATCTCTGAATATATTACATGAGGTTGTTGAGCATATTCATCAAATATAACTCATCTTAAATCTAATCATCTTAAACTATCTGGATTATCTGCTCAGAATAATCTTATCTTACTTCCGTTAAATAATGTAATTTGTAGTTCACTTTCATTTATAACTGTTTGTGGTATCTCTCTTGCAAACTTTTTTAATATATCCCATGCAATAGCTTTTGATTGTTTATATGTAGGACTTATATATCAATAAAAACCCTTAGACTGAAGGGCTTTATATAATACATAACTAATAGAGACTGTGGTTTTTCAGGCTCTACGGTGAACTACTAGTACATTAAATCTTTTTGCTTTTTTAAAAAACTCTTTTTGCCAATTTCTTAAAAATGATAAATCTACGTTTATATTCATTAATCAACATTAAAAGAAATATATAAATCTCATTCTATTTTTTGGTCTACTTCTTGTCTTAAACTAAATTCATCTCTACTCTTTCTTTCAAGCCATTCTTTACTTGCTTGGTAATTAGCTGATTGTATTTGTTTAATCCAATTAACTTTGGCTTGTATATTAGGTTTTCTTTTAAGTGTTTCTTTTCTCTGTCAAAATGCTGGGTTTTTTTCAATATATCTATATAAAGTCTTTGGTGATATATCTGCATATAAACAACATTCTTCATCTGTAAGACTGTTCATAAATCCTGCTTCTAATTTAGTCAGAACTTCAGGCGTTATTTTTTCTGGTCTTCATACTGACATATTAATCTAAAATTAATGATAAATCTATTTCTCTATTTAAACATTTTATTTCTTTTTTTCAATCTGTATAGTCTTTATATCTTTTTAGTATTACTTGTATGTATTTTTCATCTAGTTCCATTGTAAAAGCTTTTATATTATTTTTTTCAGCTCATATCATACTACTACCGCTTCCTCAAAATAAGTCTAATATACTTTTGGGCTTATGATTTAATATAGCTCTGTCTATTAGTTCAATAGGCTTTTGTGTAAGATGTAAGTTATTTTTTGCTTCTCTTTTTATATCCCATACAGTCACTTCATTATTTGGTCAAGCCCATCTAGGAGCTTTTTTGTTCTTAAAAGCATATATACAAGGTTCATGTTTACTTTTATATTGTGCTCATATTGCTCAGAATTGCGCTAGGTTCTTATTCCATATAATCCAATTTCTTACAGTGTATCAAGCATTATTTAATCCATTCATTACATCCATACTAAATCTATCAGCAAACCATAAATATAATGGTGCTTTTTCATCAGAAAACATAAAAGCATTTATAACTGGTTGTGCATACATATCTAACTTATCATCATTTTGTAATTTATCTCTTCTTTTATCTGTTGCATGTCATCAGTCATATTCTACTCAATAAGGAGGGTCTGTGAACACCATCTCTGCCTTTTCTCAATCCATTAACTTCTCTACATCATCTATACTTGTACTATCTCAACACATTAATCTATGTTCTCATAGTTGAAATATATCTCATTTCTCTACTATAATATTGTCTGATACTTCAGGTACCGTGTCTTCTATTGCTTCTTTATCAGGGTCAAGTGTTTCTATTTCAAAATCATATAATTCATTTAATTCAGGGTCTTCTAGTTCTTCTAACTCTAATCTAATGTTTTCTATATTATCTTCTGCTAGTTCTGCTATCTTATTGTCTAATAATCTATACTTTCTTATTTGTTTTTCTGATAACTTATCTTTTACTATAACATCTACATATTCATAGTCTAACATTTGTAAAACTTGTCTTCTACAATGTCACGCAACAATTACATCATGCTTATCTATAATAATAGGTACATCATATCAAACTTCTTCTATAATTTCTTTTAAAGTTTCTTTTTGTATTTCAGGATGTATCTTATTGTTTTTCTCGTAGTCTTTTAATTCGCTTAATAGTTTTTTTGTTAGTTCTATTTTAGCATATTTACCCATTATCTAAGTCGTTAAAGATAAACCATATAATTCATGCTGGTAGTATAGAGTATAGTCATGCATAAACTATTTGTCAAATAATAGCTTCTATTCAAGTATTTCCACTTGAGGTTATAAACATTATAGAAATTATAACGGTTAACAAGGTAAAGGTTTTTGTAAACATTATAGTAATCATTTATTTTTAAAATAATTATATTGCTTTGTGGTCATTTTTTCTGGTTTCACAAATCAATTGTTTTCTTCTTGTGGTTCGTATACGTTTTTTGTTGTAACTACTCTATTGTTTCTTTTTTAGGTTCTTCTTTTATAAGCTCTTGCTCTACACCTATTTTTCTATAAAGAGTTGCATCCTTCATAAAGTGTGAAGGTTTCTTTCCAAACATTTCTATATGTATTTTGACTGCTTCTGCTCTATTCATAATAAGTTATTAAATTATAAATTCTCTTCAATCCATTTAGCGATTTCTTTTTCTGAGAACTCTGATGCTGCTTCTTCAACAGCTTTATTCTTTTCTTCTAGCATATCTTTGTACTTTTCCTTGATAGGATTAGTAGCTTCTATTATTTCTTTTTGGTATTCTTCAAATTCTTTACTAAACTTTAATTCTATAGCTGACCCGTATGTTAAATCAAATTCAAACTGGTCTAACTCTAATTTATATTTCTTTCTCTTTATTCTAAACTCTATAGCTATATTACCAGTAGCACTATCTAGCTTTTGTTTTATATCTTTAGCGTTAGGGATTTCTTCTTGTATTATTTGTAATACTGTTCTTGCTTTTGTTTCTTCCATTATTTTATGTTAGGTGGTAAATCTAGTTTATGAAATTCTAGGTAGGCTTTTTCTAGCTCTACATTCAATTCTATTCAATATCAACGTTTTTGCAATACTTGTTCTAATTGTTTTGTAGCGTTTACGAATTGTTTGTTTTGTAATACCCTCTTGGTAAATTGCGGGAGTTCTTCTCTTGTTATATTATTCATTGTTGTGTAAATTACAAGTTAAACCCCGTTACTTATATTCGCCACAGGGATTATATGATATACCCAATTCAACTATATATGAAGTTGTATGAAAGCCAGAAACATGCGTTTACTGCAAAACTGGCCAATAGATATAGTCATAGGGCGAGAGTATTAATAATCTCAAAGTTCTACCTGCTCTGGTGTAGCTATATCATTTAAGTATGGTATGAATACTTCTGCTGCTAATACAAATATAGTAAATAATCATACCACTATATATATTACGAATAATGCTGCTTTCTCGTATCTTTTCATAATTTTATTCTTTTACATTGTAAGTATCAACAAATACATTTTTCTCA
>Ga0208795_1000504_pt1 | contig 19005 bp, 32 predicted proteins | sample CB_VirMetaG_6_FD_184541 | JGI IMG/M metagenome (GOLD analysis project Ga0208795, IMG submission 184541) | Freshwater to marine saline gradient viral communities from Chesapeake Bay - CB_1508_2 Viral MetaG (SPAdes) (version 4) | ecosystem: Environmental > Aquatic > Marine > Coastal | place: USA... | reverse complement strand
CCATATTCTCGGCAAGTCGAAATATTAAACGCACCATTTAGATAAGCCATTGCTTTAATTCTAGCTGACTTATCTTTTTTTAAATTCGTTGTTTTTTTTAACAACGCTTTTAAAAGATTTATTTTAGTTTTATATTTCATTTTTATTCTCCTTTTTGTTTAGTTAAAAAATAAATCGTTATCTTCATTAATTACAATTTGATCATTAAAATCTTGTAAAAAAGATTCTAAAAATCTTTCACCAGAGTCAGATTCTTTTTGCTTTTTATATCTTTCTCTAAACAATGTAAGCAATTCACTTTTAGAAGCTTTAAAGTAATACTCTAAAAATCCATTGTGAATGTAAACACCGTTAGCTGATTTTATTTTTTTTATTATTTCTTTTTTCATATTTATATTTTCCTTTCTACCTTTAACTTATCATTTGCCCTTGTAAGCTCAAGTAATATTTTTCTACACGTGTTTGATTCGGTCGGCTTTTCGCGGATCGTGTCAATCGGCAAATTGTCGCACGTAGGGATCCTAGGCTGTGACAAATTGTCGCACCTCGTAGACCCCCCTGCGACATTTTGTCGCACGTGTCCGGCGGGCCCACCCTTTACCCTTGTTTTAGACATTTATATGCTATAAATTCTTAATAAAAAAAAATGAGAAGAAAACAGAGTCCTAAAAAATTCTGCAAAATTTTTTTATGAATGAAGATTTAATTAAGAAGCTACCCCCTGATGTGCGTAAAGAATTTATGAAGTACGCACTAAAATTATCTGAAAAAAAAATCCAAAACAAAGTAGAAAATGATTTCCTTTCTTTTGTCAAACACGTTTGGCCTGAATTCGTAGAAGGAGATCACCACAAAAAAATTGCAGAAAAATTTAACCGATTGTCCACGGGCCAATTAAAGCGGTTGATTATAAACATGCCGCCAAGACATACTAAATCTGAATTCGCATCTTTCTTATTACCTGCTTGGATGGTAGGTAAAAGACCTGATTTAAAAATTATCCAAACAACCCACACAACTGAACTAGCAATTCGTTTTGGACGTAAAGCTAAAACTTTAATTGATAGTCCTGAATATCAAAAAATATTTAAAACTAGATTAAGGGAAGATTCGCAAGCCGCGGGTAAATGGGAAACGGAACAAGGTGGTGAATATTATGCAGCCGGCGTTGGATCGGCGATAACGGGTCGTGGAGCGGATTTACTTATCATCGATGATCCACATTCAGAGCAAGATGCACTTAACGTGCAAGCTCTGGAGAGAGCTTATGAATGGTACACATCAGGTCCTCGTCAGCGTCTACAACCAGGTGGTTCCATTGTGGTGGTAATGACAAGATGGAATATGAAAGACCTAACAGGTATGTTACTTAAGAATCAAAAAGAATTAAAATCAGATCAATGGGAAGTGGTGGAGTTTCCTGCCATACTACCAAGTGGTAAACCTGTCTGGCCTGGTTATTGGAAGTTAGAAGAATTACAATCAGTCAAAGCCAGTTTAAGTGTTGGTAAATGGAATGCACAATGGATGCAAGATCCAACGGCAGAAGAAGGTTCATTAATCAAAAGAGAATGGTGGAAGCTTTGGGATAAGGATTGGGTTCCAAGATTAGAACACATCATTCAATCTTATGATACTGCATTTCTTAAAAAAGAATCTGCTGACTATTCTGCCATTACAACGTGGGGAGTATTTTATCCTAATGAAGATTCAGGACCAAACTTAATGCTATTAGATGCTTATAAGGAAAGATTAGAGTTTCCAGAACTTCGTAAGGTTGCACTAGAACAATTTAAATATTGGAATCCCGATACGGTTATCATAGAGGGTAAAGCTTCTGGAATGCCACTTACTTATGAGTTGCGAAAAATGGGTATTCCTGTTATAAATTACACTCCTAGTAAAGGTAACGATAAACATGCTAGGGTAAACGCCGTATCCCCTTTGTTTGAAAGCGGACAAATATGGGCGCCTGATAAAAAATTTGCAGAAGAGGTTATCGAAGAGTGTGCTGCGTTTCCTTATGGAGACAACGACGATTTAGTCGACAGTATGACACAAGCTGTGATGCGATTTAGACAGGGAGGTTTCATTACGCATCCTGAAGATGAAAAAGATGAACACAGTATTAAAAACATCAACCCCGAATATTATTAATGCCTAAAAAAAGTAAATCAGAATTATATAAAGAACTAGCTAGAAGCGGTGGTTCAACTCAAGACTTTAGAGATTTATATTACAAGCTTAAGGAAAAAGAAGGCGTATTAAAAATTATGCCTACTGATGATTTAATGGAAGAAATATTATCTCGTTATGATGAAAAGAAAAATGGTGGAAGAATAGGATTTGCTAACGGTGGAGATAATATAATTGGTGCAGATTTGAAGGATCCAGATACAGAGATGAATCAAAATACAGAGATGAATCAAATGATTCCACCAGGTGGAATTAATTTTAGTGATATAAAAAATTACGCTTCTATACCGGCAACTTATGGAGCGGCTCTATATGGAAATTACATAAATAAAAGGGTTGGTGAGAATATGGCTAGAGCATTTCGAACCGATGAAATGAATGAAAGACTATCTCAACAAGTGGGTGATAAATTATCACCCGGCATTAATTCAGGTGGTTTAACTTATACAGATTTTGGATTAGATCCTGTCAGAGAATATATAGGTGGTGGTGAATTTAGAAATACTAGAAATTTTAATCCACCTAGTTTTGAAAAGGCTATGAGCTTAAACTCTGCTGATTTAGCAAACGCTTTAACTTTAGGTAATTTAAATTTTAATAAAGATCCTAGTGGTAATATAAATTATACAGGAAATACATTTGATTTTCCTTATCTAAATTTCATGAACAATAATCCAGTGGATATTCCATTAGATGAATTAAATGTAAACGCTCCACAATTTAGTTTTACAGATTATTTGCAAGGTAATTATGATTTAAATAAATCTCCCACAACAGATATTGTAGTGCCTGAAACAATAGCTCCAGCTACTTATTATAATTCTGCTCCAAACTTTAATGCTGATGTTTTACGTGAAGAAGAAGATGCTCAATATAATTTACCTCAAAAAAATATGTTACAAAATTTAAAAGATTATTTACCTTTTATTGGAGATAAATCTATAACAGGTATGCTTACAAGAGGGATAGGACAATTTTTTAATAATATTGGAGATAGAATTCCAAGTACTCCACAATACCAACGATATACTCCTGGATATAATTATGGAAACTTAAATCCAAATTTAATTGATGATTTTTATGATCCTGCTACAGGACTCAATAGATTTGATAGAGCAAAAACTTTATTTGGACAATCTAGAACTCTATCAGAATTTCTTTCTAAAAGAAGAGAAAGAGCAGCAGCTGAAGCAGACCTTATACAAAGAAGAGAGATAGAAAGAAAACTAGAGAGAGAAAAAGCTTTGGCTAGAAATACTTCTTCAAATATTGATTATGGTGGATTTGTAAGTGGTGGTGGAACACATAGTTCAGATAGTTCTTTTACTGGTCACTCTTCTGCAACAGGTGGTGGAATGGGTCAATCAGGTTGGGGAGGGCCAAGAGCAGATGGAGGTTTTATTGGTCAATATTCTAATGGTGGTCTTGCTACAATGTTTAGGAGAAAACAATGAACATAGAATACAATGATGTTATAGGAGCTTTTGTTAATACAGCAAATAATCAACCTGTTACTCAAGCAGAATTATTACAATGGGCTGCGGAAAATCCAATGCCTCTTAATGAACCTAAAAAATCAAACTCTGATTTAATGAATAGTCTGATAGATAGTTTGACAGTTAAAGAAACACCTGATACTACTCAAGTAGGTGTTGAAACAATTACAGAGAGAGGATAGAATACCCCATGGCTGAAATAGAAAAATCATTGTCTGATACAAAGACAACTGTTGCCCTTCCGGGAGAAGTAGAAATCGAAGAAGCAATTAAAGAAAAAGTTGAAGAAGTTCAAACTGAATCTGGTCCAGTTGAAATTGAAATGGATGAAGAAGGTGGAGCTCAAGTTTCTTTTGATCCAGCAGTAGCTAGTCAAGAAGGTGGTGAAGATCATTTTGAAAACCTTGCAGAATTTTTAAGTGATTCAGTTTTAGAACCATTAGGAAATGAATTATTTGATCAATACACTGAATACAAAGAATCAAGATCAGATTGGGAAGATTCATACAGAGAAGGTTTAGATTTATTAGGTTTCAAATATCAAAGAAGAACAGAACCATTTAGAGGTGCATCAGGTGTTAATCACCCTGTACTTGCTGAAGCGGTTACACAATTTCAATCACAAGCTTACAAAGAATTATTACCAGCTGAAGGTCCAGTTAGAACTCAAATTTTAGGAGACATAACTTCTGAAAAACAAGACCAAGCTAATAGAGTTAAAGATTTTATGAATTATCAAATTATGGATCAGATGAAAGAATATGAACCAGAGTTTGATCAAATGCTTTTTTATCTACCCCTGTCCGGCTCTACATTCAAGAAAGTTTATTATGACGATCTTTTAGGTAGAGCCGTTTCCAAATTTATTCCTGCGGAAGATTTAATCGTACCTTACTCTGCAAACTCATTAGATGATGCAGAAGCAATCGTTCACGTTATTAGAATTTCTGAAAATGAATTACGTAAACAACAAGTTAGTGGTTTCTATAGAGATATAGATTTAGGCAAACCTCCTGTTACTGAAAATCAATTAGCAGATAAAAAATTAGAATTAGAAGGAATCAATAAAGATGGACAACAAGATCAATATACACTTTATGAAATACACACTGATTTAGATTTAGAAGGTTATGAAGATGTTGGAGAAGATGGAGAACCTACTGGAATTAAATTACCTTACGTAATAACTATTGCGGAAGCTAATCAAAAAATATTATCCATTAGAAGAAATTATAGAGCAGAAGATCCTACAAAGAAAAAAATTCAATACTTTGTACAATTTAAATTTTTACCAGGCACAGGTTTCTATGGCTTTGGTTTAATTCATATGATCGGTGGTTTAACTAGAACTGCTACTGCTGCGTTAAGACAATTATTAGATGCTGGTACTTTAGCTAATTTACCTGCTGGATTTAAATCTAGAGGAATAAGAATTAGAGATGATGCTCAACCATTACAGCCTGGAGAATTTAGAGATGTCGACGCTCCGGGAGGAAACATCAAAGATCAGTTTATGACTTTACCATTTAAAGGCCCAGACCAAACATTACTTCAATTAATGGGTATTGTGGTTCAAGCAGGTCAACGATTCGCGAGCATCGCTGATATGCAAGTGGGTGATATGAATCAATCCGCGGCTGTCGGTACGACGGTAGCGTTATTGGAACGTGGATCGCGGGTAATGTCAGCCATTCACAAAAGATTATACGTAGGACTTAAACAAGAATTTAAATTATTAGCAGAAGTATTTAAAACTTACTTACCACCTGTTTATCCATACGATGTACCAGGAGCTTCTAGAGAAGTTAAGATTCAAGATTTTGATGAAAGAATTGATGTATTACCTGTAGCTGATCCAAACATATTCTCTCAAACACAAAGAATATCAATGGCACAAACTCAATTACAATTAGCACAATCAAATCCACAAATTCATAATTTGTATCAAGCTTATAGATCTATGTATGAAGCGATTGGTGTAAAAAATATAAATTCTATTCTACCACCACCAGAACAACCAATGCCAATGGATCCAAGTTTAGAACATATCTTATCCATATCAGCAAAACCGTTCCAAGCTTTCCCTGGTCAAGATCATAAAGCGCACATTGATGCACATTTAAATTTCATGAGATTAAATATGGTACAAAATAATCCAATGGCTATGGCTTCATTACAAAAAAATATTTTAGAACACATTTCTTTGATGGCTCAAGAGCAAGTTCAACTAGAATTCATGAATGAAGTTAGAGAATTACAAACTTTATCTCAACAATTAGGACCAATGATGCAAAATCAACAAGCGATGATGCAAAATCCTATGTTAATGAGAGCACAACAACGTGTTCAACAAATTACAAATCTAATTGAAGCTAGAAAATCAGTCTTGATTGCAGAAATGACTGAAGATTTTGCTAAAGAAGAAGAAAAAATCATGGGTGAGTATGGTGGAGATCCTTTATTAAGATTAAAAGGCAGAGAATTAGACTTAAGAGCTCAAGAAAATCAAAGAAAAGAAGAAGAAGGTAAGGAAAGATTGAACATAGACAAGATGAAAGCTATGATGAACAAGGAAATCCAGGAAGAAAAGCTAGAACAGAACGAAGAACTAGCTGGATTACGTGCAGGAGTATCTTTAGCAAAACAACAAATGTCAGATGCTAGCAAAATTCACGATTTTGGTAGAAATTTTGGTAAAAAATAGTTATAATAATTTAATAAGGAGATAAATATGAGCAAAGATTGGATGAGAGGTCAAGCTTACGTTAAAGCACCTAAAATTGAAAAATGTTTAGGCGTTGGTAAGGATGGCTATCAAACAGGCGGGATTACTATTGAAGCTACTAATGCTAACGAAACACAAGAAGTTGACGTTAGAGGAACTAAAAGAATTAGAGCAGAAAAGAAACCTGTTAAAGCTAAATGGTTCTAATTATTAATTCTAAATAATTAAAAATATGTTCCCTTGGTCGTTAATTGGCACAGCATTAAAAACTGGATCTGAAATTTATAAAAACAGATCTGCTACAAAGATTGCTATGTCCGAAGCTCAATTAATTCATGCAGAAAAAATGAAGCGTGGAGAAATTGAATACAGTGGAAAAATAATTGAAAATCAAAAAGGAGACTGGAAAGACGAGTTCGTGCTTTTGGTACTCTCTAGCCCACTTTTTTTATTGGCATGGTCTGTGTTTGCAGAAGATGAAAAGATGCAACAAAAGATTGACTTGTACTTTGAAAAATTACAAGATATGCCCTGGTGGATTGTCGGATTATGGGTTTCAGTAGTGGCCGCAATTTACGGAATAAAAGCTACTGATATTATTAACACTAAAAACGGAGGAAAAAAATGAGAAACGATTACGGAATAAGATCTGATGTTAGGTTTTCTAAAGGCGGAAAAGTTAGCAAAAAAGGTAAGATGTCTAAATCTTCTATGAAGTCTGTAAAAAGATTAGACGACAAAAAAATGAACAAGAAGAAATAATTTTATGAAAAATAAAGCTCAATCAAAAATTAAAAAAGTTATGAAAGAGTACAAAACAGGAAAACTTTCTATTGGTAAATCAAGTAAAAAAGTAAAAAATAGAAAGCAAGCAATTGCTATTGCTTTATCAGAAGCAGGAAAGAGTAAAAGGAAATAAAATGAAAAAAATAAATAAAAAAGAAAATCCAGGTTTAGCAAAATTACCAGAATCTGTTAGAAACAAAATGGGTTATATGGCTAAAGGTGGAAAAGTTAAAAAATCTAAAAAGAAAAAATAATGGCAAAACTTTGTCCAAGAGGAAAGGCAGCAGCAAAAAGAAAATTCAAGGTATACCCAAGTGCGTATGCCAATATGTATGCCTCTGCAGTTTGCTCTGGGAAAGTAACACCAGGTGGAAAAAAAAGAAAAAATATGGCAAATGGAGGACTCGCAAAAAGAGGAAAGGGTTGCGAAATTAGATAATGGGTTTAAGAAAATGGGTAGCAGAGAAATGGGTAGACATCGGAGCACCGAAGAAGAACGGAAAGTATCAACCTTGCGGGAGAAGCAAGGGAGAGAAAAGAGCATATCCAAAATGCGTACCACTTGCAAAAGCCACACGGATGACAAGTTCGCAAAAGGCGAGTGCTGTCAAACGAAAACGTGCGGCAGGAAATAGAGGACCTAAACCAACTAACGTTTCTACATTTGCAAAACGTAAAAGAATGGCTTACGGAGGATTAGTATGATAGCTAGACGAGGATTAGGTAGAGCTTATTTAGCAAAAGGCGGTACACCTGCGTGGCAAAGAAAAGAAGGTAAATCTGAATCAGGTGGATTAAATAAAAAAGGAATTGCATCTTATAGAAGAGCAAATCCTGGTTCAAAACTTTCAATGGCTGTAACTACCAAGCCATCGAAATTAAAAAAAGGCAGCAAAGCTGCCAACAGACGAAAGAGTTTTTGTGCCAGAATGAGTGGCATGAAAAAACGTTTGACTTCTGCTAAAACGGCCAGGGATCCGAATAGCAGAATTAATAAGTCCCTGCGAAAGTGGAATTGTTAATGGATGATTTAATCATAATAAGTAAGTTACAAAAGAGAATAAAAGCAACTATACAATCAATAACAGAAGCAATGGTGTCTGGAGCTATTGACAATATGGAAAAATATAAATATATGTTAGGACAGGCACATGCCTACGAAATCACATTACAGGAAATCTCTAACCTGCTAAAACCAAAGGAGCAAAAAGATGAGCAAGGAAACATTATCGACTTCGGAACCAATTCAAAAGGAAACACCGAAACACGTTAACGCGTTAGAAGAAAAATACGCAAAAGAAAAATCACAAGTTGGAGAAGTCAAAGAACCTCTACATCCTGATAATTTACAACCAGGAACTGTAGATGAATTACCAACACCATCAGGTTATAGACTTTTAGTTTTACCATTTACACCAAAAGAAAAAACAAGAGGTGGAATTTTATTTTCACAAGAAACTTTAGACAGAGCACGTATTGCAACTACGTGTGGTTATGTTTTAAAGATGGGAGATTTAGCATACAAGGACAAAGATAAATTTGGAGAACCTTGGTGCAAAAAAGGAGATTGGGTTATCTTTGCCAGATACGCTGGTTCAAGATTACCAATTGAAGGCGGAGAAGTGCGAATACTAAACGATGATGAAGTTCTAGGAACTATAAAAAATCCAGAATCAATTCTTCACTTAATATAAACATAGGAAGGAACTATGCCAGAAACAAACGATAAAGATATAAATTCATCTGAAGACTTAATTGATGTTGGCGAAACAGTCGGCGCTGAAGTTGAATTAGATGAAAAAGAAACTTCTGAAAAACCAGAAGTAGTGGAGGAAGAGAAAATAGAAGTTGAACAGGTTGAATCAAAAGAAGAACCTGTTGAAACTAAAAAAGAAGAAAAAAAAGAAGATGAGTTAGAAAAATATAGCGAAGGCGTTCAAAAACGTATTGCTAAATTAACTCGTAAGATGAGAGAAGCTGAAAGGCAAAGAGAAGAAGCTATTCAGTATGCTCAATTAACTAAAGCAGAAAAAGAAAAGTTAGAATCTAAACTTTCTACTTTAGATAAATCTTACACTTCTGAATTTGAAAGTAGACTTAAAACTAGTTTGGCAGCAGCTAAATTAGCATTAAAGAATGCTATCGAATCTCAAAACGTTGAAGCACAAATTGCGGCTCAAGAACAATTAGCAAATCTAACTGTTGAATCTTCTAGACTAAATGCTTTAAAAGCTAGGGAATTAGAAAAACCTGAAGTCAAGGAAGTAAACATTACTCCACAAAGACAAGTGAATAATGTTCAAACTGATCCTAGAGCAGAGGATTGGGCAGCTAAAAACCCTTGGTTTGGAAATGATTCAGCTATGACTTATACGGCTTTTGACATACATAAAAAGCTTGTAGAAGAAGAAGGATACGATCCTAAATCTGAAGAATATTATGAAGAAATCGATAAAAGAATAAGACTTGATTTCCCACATAAATTTGATAAGATTACAACCAACTCTACACCTAGAGCAAAACCTGCTCAAAATGTAGCTTCGGCTAAACGTTCAGCCTCAACAGGACGCAAAAATACTGTTAAGCTCACACCTTCACAGGTAGCAATTGCTAAAAGATTAGGTGTGCCACTCGAAGATTATGCAAGACAATTAAAAATCACGGAAGGAGTATAAGCATATGGAAAACGAAAAAATAAAGACTTCACGTGCGAGCCAAACTAGAGAAAAAACTTCTCATAAAAAAGTATGGACTCCACCCTCATCACTTGATGCACCACCTGCAAAAGCTGGTTACAGGAATAGATGGATAAGATCAGAAACTATGGGTTTCAACGATACGAAAAACATAGCTGCTTCTTTAAGAGAAGGATACGAATTAGTGAGAGCTGATGAATATCCTGATGGAGATTATCCAACAATAACTGAAGGCAAATATGCAGGAGTCATTGGAGTAGGAGGCCTTTTGCTAGCAAGGATACCAGAGGAGATCGCAAAGCAAATAGAAGCTTACTATGATAGGCAAACTAAAGAAAAAGAGGAAGCCATCAACAACGATCTTATGAAGGAAAAGCAATCAGGAATGAAATTCAGTAGTGAATCAAATTCCCGTGTAACTTTTGGTGGTACAAAGAAAAGCTAATTATTTAGTAATTCTTACCAACAAATTAAAGCTAACCGTGACTATTAGTCACACAATAAAAGGAAAAAAAATATGGCAAACCAATCAACTGGTTTTGGATTTAGACAAGCTCCTACAGTAGGATCAACTCCTGCTACAGGCGGCCAAGCTGAATACAAAATCTTTTCGGGTTTGGGTGTTGGCATCTACAAGAATAACCCAGTATCATTACAATACACAAGTGGTGATGATGGATATCTTCAAGATGTTACAGCTGATACTATGGACGACGGCATCGCAGGCGGTGCTGACTGGTCTACTGGTACTTCTAACACTCAAAAAATTGTAGGCGTGTTTAACGGTGCTTTCTACATAGATAGCTCTACAAGCAAACCTACTTACGCAAACTCTGTTGCTGCTGGTACTACGTTCGGAACGAACTACAATACTGGAAGTAACGACGGAATCGGCTATGTTAACGACAATCCTATGCAAGAATATACTTGTAAAGCGGATGCTGCTGTTAACCAAGTTAAGCTTCTTTACACTTTTAACTCTACTGATGGAGCAACTTCTGGTACTTCGTACCAAGGTCAGTCTACTGTGAAATTAAACATCACAGGAACTGTAGCGACATCAATGTTTAGAATTGTAAGATTCGCTAACGATCCGGAAAACAATGATAACACAGTGGCGGACTCTAACGTAATCGTTCAGATTTCTCCATCAGCTGCGTTGTCTAACTAATCGAATAGGAGACAATAAACATGGCAATATCACGATCACAACTAGTTAAAGAACTAGAACCAGGTTTGAATGCACTATTCGGCTTGGAATACAAACAATATGCTAACGAGCATGCTGAAATTTTTGATACAGAATCATCTGACAGAGCTTTTGAAGAAGAAGTAATGTTATCTGGTTTTGGAAATGCAGCAGTTAAAGCTGAAGGCCAAGGCGTTCAGTTTGACGATGCACAAGAAACTTTCACTGCACGTTACACAAATGAAACAATCGCTTTAGCGTTTGCAATCACAGAAGAAGCTATCGAAGATAACTTGTATGACAGACTTGCGTCTAGATATACAAAAGCGTTAGCAAGATCTATGGCAAACACAAAGCAAGTTAAAGCAGCAGCTGTACTAAATAATGCATTTAGTGCAACATATGCTGGTGGTGATGGAAAAGCACTTTGTGCTACAGATCATCCTACATTAGCTGGAAGCTTCTCTAACGAGTTAGCTACTCCTGCTGATCTTAACGAAACTTCATTAGAACAAGCGTTAATCGACATCGCTGCGTTTACTGATGAAAGAGGCCTAAAAATTGCATCTAGAGGAATGAAATTAGTAATTCCTTCAGCTCTACAATTTACTGCTGACAGACTAATGGCGTCTCAAGGTAGAACAGGCACAGCTGATAATGACATCAATGCTATTAGAAATATGGGAATGGTTCCTCAAGGATACACAGTGAACCACTACTTAACATCTAATAAAAAATGGTTCATTAAAACAGATGTACCTAATGGTCTTAAACACTTTGTTAGATCACCTATCAAAACTTCAATGGAAGGTGACTTTGACACAGGAAACGTAAGATACAAAGCGAGAGAAAGATATGTTTTTGGATTCTCTGATCCAAGAGGTATCTTTGGTTCTGACGCAGTATAGTACTTAAGATTAATAATTAAAAAGGGGCTTTCGGGCCCCTTTTTTTTATGGTATAAGAAAGTAGAAATTATGAAAAACTTTCTAGTCAATATTAGAGCATACGGTTATCATGCGCGATTTCAGATTGTGTGTGAGGACGATCCAATAGCCATTGAAAATTCAATAGTTGACAAGATAGGAGAAAAAGGTGTAAAATGGGAAAAAGACGGATATACCAGTTCGTTAAAAAAATGGATAACCTATGAGGAGGTTAACGATGCAACAATTACAAGACCTTTACAAACAGAAGAGGTCATTGGAGTTGAACTGGGAGCAGGAGCATCTTAAAGAGGGTAGATATACTCTCAATATGGTTCAGATAGACCATAAAATAAGACAGGTCATTAACACTATAAAAATGGCCGAAGCTGAAGAAGCTCATCAGTTAAATAAAATAGAGGATTGTATTCCTCAAGTTTCTGTAGCAACTTAAACAAAAAGCTACATCATTGAAATACTCACTTCTCTGCAAGATCTCTTGCACTTTATTAAAATTTACTATATAAATTAATAACTATACAATAACTTGAATATCGACGAGTATAGTCGACGGCCTAGAGAGGATATTCAAATAACTAGGAGGAAATAACTATGGCAACAACTACATTTTCCGGACCAATTAAAGCCGGATCAATTAGAGAGGGAGCGTCAGCAAATACAGGTTATGTTGTAATGGCACAATCTGCTGCGATCACTCAATCAACAACTGCGGCTACAAGTGGAATTAAAATTCCTGCAAACAGTCAAATTTTAGAGGCGACTGTTTTTGTAACAACTGCATTTGATAACTCTGCAACTTTAAGCATTGGAACTACTTCATCTTCAAATGAATTAGCAACTGCTATTGCGGTATCAACTATCAATACAATTAAATTAGCTTCACAAGCTACAATTCCAGATGCTGACAACTGGAAAGATGTCGGAACTTCTGATGTTGATATTTATGTTGATTCAAGTGCAACTACTTCTGATGTTGGTAGAGCTATTTTGACTGTAACTTACATTCAAAATAATAATTTAGCATAATTAATTATGGAGCTCCTTCGGGAGCTCCTACAATTTAGGAGAAAAAAATGGGAACATATGTTTCAAATGTAAAAGGCACAACGATACTAACTGGAAGTGGAAATATTTTTGCTGGACCAGCAAGAGTTTTAGGAATTTATTATGTGTCTGATACAACTGCAGGATCAATAGAAATTACAGATGGTAGTGGAGGAACTTCATTAGCTAAATTTGCTACTCCTTTAGGAGCAGCAGTAGCCGGTCAAGAAATTCCATATTACATTTCAATTCCAGGAGATGGAATTAGATGTGAGACAAATCCATATGCTGTCTTAACAAATGTTAATAAAGTAACGTTCATATACGGCTAGGAGCGTCTAAATGGCAACTATTACATATACAGTAACTGTTGCGACAGGTACTAACGCCTTTAGTACTAATAATCCAAAATTTTTTATTAACGGTGAAGTTAGTCCTGTCCTATATTTACAAGAAGGAAATACATACGTATTTAATCAATCTGATTCTAGTAATACAGGTTATACTTTAACTCTTTCATCTACAAAAGACGGAACACATACTGGTGGTACTGCCTATACACAAGGAGTAACTACTACTGGAACAGCTGGAAGTTCAGGAGCAAATACAACAATTAACGTCGCTCCGGTAAGAACGGTCGGCGCTCCTGTATTATTTTATTACACACCAACGCAAGCTGGTATGGGTAATACAGCACAAACAATTTCACCTACTTCAGAAACTACATCATTCAATCCTCAAATCGATGAAATCATTGAGGAAGCTTATGAAAGAACAGGTGTTGGCGGAACGCGGACAGGTTATCATTTAAGATCAGCAAGAAGATCTTTAAACATTATGTTTCAAGAATGGGGTAATAGAGGAGTTCATTTATGGAAAGTAAAACTTGCTAAAATACCTTTAGTATTAGGACAAGCAGAATATAATTATGCAGCAGATACAGAAAATTTTCCAAGTGATATTAGTGATGTATTAGAAGCTTTTTACAGAAACAATACAGATACATCTAATCCACAAGACATTGCTTTAACTAAAATTGATAGATCAACATATTCTCAAACACCAAATAAATTAGCACAAGGTACACCTTCACAATATTATGTAGATAGAAAATTAAATCCAAGTATTTATTTATACACTACACCTAGTTCAAGCACATCAAGTACATCAACACCATCTAGTTATCAATTTTGTTTTTATTATTTAGCTAAAATACAAGATGTAGGTTCTTATAATTATACATCAGATGTAGTTAATAGATTTTACCCATGCATGATGTCAGGTCTTGCATATTATTTAAGTTTAAAATTTTCTCCTGATAGAAGTCAGGAATTAGAGAGAAGATATGAAAGTGAATTGTTAAGAGCATTGGATGCTGACAACCAAGGTACATCTAGTTTCATATCGCCTCAAACATTTTATGGAGATGGAGTATAATGGCTGGTTACGCGTCTGGTAAAAAATCATTTGCTATTTCTGATAGATCAGGAATGAGATTTCCTTACACAGAAATGGTAAGAGAATGGAATGGATCTTTAGTTCATTATTCAGAGTATGAACCAAAGCAACCACAATTAGAACCAAAGCCAGTTGGATCAGATCCACAAGCTTTATTTAATCCAAGACCACAAAGAAAATCTACGGCTGGATTAATTTTACTAACTGAAAATCCTTTTGAAACTATTATTTATTCAGGAACAACTTATATAAATGTTTATTCAATTAATCATCAAAGATCTACTGGTGATGTTGTAAGATTAAGAGGACCTGTAGCTCAAAATCCTACTCCAGGATCAGGTGGCCCTGATGCATATAACTTACAATATTTTGCGCCTATTCCAACTTTTGATGGTGTAAGTGATATTGATAATTCAAATGGTTTTACAATTACAATTGGTAAAATAGATTCAAGTGGTAATGTGACAACAGCACAAGGAAACCTAACTGATCCTGAAAATTATTTTTACTTTACAAGTTCAAATAATGCTATAACAGGAAATATTAATGGTGGTGGTTTTAACTGTTCAGCAGGACCAGTAACATTACAGGCATTATAAAATGGCATATACTTTAACTAACCTACAAACAGATATTAGAAATTATACAGAAGTTGGATCAAATGTATTAACTGATTCAATTTTAAATACAATAATTAAAAATGCTGAAAATAAAATTAATAGAGCAATTGACACAGATCAAAATGTTTTTTATGCAACATCAAATTTAATTGTTTCAAATAGATATGTAACAATACCTAATGACTTAAGAGCAATTAGATATGTTCAATTAACAGATTCAGATGGAAATCAGTATTATTTAGAACAAAGAGATACTTCATTTATAGCTGAATATTACTCTACTCCAGGTACGGCAGCCGTTGATATTCCACAATACTACGCTAATTGGGATGAAACTTATTGGGTTGTAGCACCTACTCCAGATAAAACGTATGCAATCACGCTTTGTTATGATAAAGAACCAACTAGTATTTTAACAGATACAGGAGGTACTTATTTGTCAAACAAGTATCAAGATCTACTTTTGTATGCATGTTTAGTAAATGCATATGGGTACTTGAAAGGACCGCAGGATATGTTACAATACTATTCACAAGCTTATAATCAAGCTTTAGAATCGTACGCTATCGAGCAGATCGGTATCAGACGCAGAGACGAATATATGGATGGTGAAATTCGTGCTCAATTAATATCTAAACCACCGTCAAGTAATAAATAATAAGGAGATAAAAAAATATGGCAAATATAATACCGTACTCATTTAGAGGTGCTTTATTTTCTGCGCAACACGATTTTGCTTCAGGAGGAAATACTTTTAAAATATCTTTGTACGTTACTAATCCATACTCAACATCAAGTACTGTTTATTTAGCTGGTACTGGAAATGGTGAGGTTGATACTACAGGTGGTACTAATTACGTTGTAAAAACTTTAGCCAATCAAGCAGTTGCAAGTTCAACAGCTGTTGCTTCAGTAGATTTTGATAACGTAACTTGGTCAAGTGCTACATTCACTGCATCATTTGCAGCGATTTATAACAACTCAACAGTTGATGGTGTAGCAGATAGATTAGTAGTAGTTTTAGATTTCGGTGGTGCAAAAACGGCAACAAATGGTGACTTCACTATTGCGTTTCCTGATGCAGCAACACCTGCTAATGCTATTATAAGCATGAGTTAATAAAAGGAAAAAATTATGGCGTTGGTAATAAACGACAGAGTAAAAGAATCAAGTACTTCAACCGGTACAGGTGTATTTGCGCTTAACGGTGCGGTAACTGGTTTTGAATCTTTTGCAACAGGAATTGGAAATAATAATACAACTTATTATGCAATTTTTAATCAAGGAACAAATGAATGGGAAGTTGGTCTTGGAACACTAGATGCGACAAGTGCTAACTTAACTAGAACTACAGTTATCTCCAGTTCTAATTCAGATGCCGCGGTTAATTTTACTGGTGGAACAAAAGATGTATTCTGTACTTTACCAGCGAGTAAAGCAGTTTATTTAGATTCAACAGGTGCACCAGTTGGTGCAGCAAGTAACGGATTTGCAGTAGCAATGGCTATTGCACTATAAGGAGAAAATATGGCACAAGATTTTACTAGATATGCAGTTCAAGCTACAAATAGTGCTGGAACTGTATTTACAGCAAATTCAAATGATGCAGTAATTGGAATTAGAATTGCTAACATATTAACTTCAGCAATAACTATATCAGTTTGGATTTCAGAAACAGGATCTACAGACAGATATATCGCAAAAGATATAAGCATACCTCCTTCAAGTGCAGTTGAACTTGTTTCAGGTGGTGCTAAATTTGTGATGCAGAATACTGATGTATTAAAAGTACAATCAGATACTGCAACATCTGCTGATGTTTGGGTTAGCGTTGTAGATTCAATTAGTGCGTAAGGAATAAAATGGATAGTTTATATAATATTATTTACATAGGTAATAAACCAGGGTCGGAGAATATTTATACTCATGCTCAAACATTAGATAATAAAAATATTGTTATTGAGTCCGCTGTCCTCGCTGGGCCAGTAACTTTCACTAACACAATAACAGTAACAGGAACATTGGTAGTAATATAAATGAGTAAAATAGAAGTAGATGCAATAGAACCACAATCAGGCACAACCTTAACAGTTGGAGGTGCAGGAGATAGTGTAAATGTTATACCAGGAGCTATAAAAGATTCTTCTGGAAATGTTATTATTTCTAAATCAGGTTCAACTGTAACTATTGGTGCTAGTGGTGATACAGTTAGTGTTGCTTCTGGTGCAGAATTTGTTGGTGGTGGAATTAGTTGGCAATCAACTATTGTTACAGGAACAACTTTAAGTGCTGTAGCTGGTAATGGCTATTGGATAAATACTACTTCAAATGCCTGTACTATAACATTACCTGCATCAGCAAGTGCAGGAGATCAAATTATATTTGTGGACTATGCAAGAACTTGGAATACAAACAATGTCACAATAAATACAAATTCTTTAAACTTTCAAGGCAATACTTCACCTAATCCTGTCTACAACACAAATGGTCAAACAGTTAATATAGTATATTCTGGAGCTACACAGGGATGGATTCCTGTATCAGATGATGATGTTACTTTAGAAACACCTCAAAGTTATGAAATAGATTTTTTAATAGTAGCTGGTGGCGGTGGCGGTGGTAGAGGAGATGGTGGAGGCGGTGGTGCTGGAGGATATAGAACATCAACGCAAGAAGTTCCAATTGGTTCAACAATTACAGTAACAGTAGGAGATGGAGGTGCAGGAAGAACAGATACAGGTGGTCCAGGTACTTCTGGTTCAGATTCTTCAATATCAGGTTCAGGTTTAACAACAATTACAAGTGCAGGTGGTGGTGGTGGTGGATCTAGTTCTGTTGGAGGAGCAGCTTTTAATGGTGGTTCTGGAGGTGGTGGAGCTAGTGGTAATGCAGCAGGAAGTGGAAACACACCAGTTACTTCACCAAGTCAAGGAAATGATGGAGGAGCTGGATTTCCTGGTAATGCTGGTGGTGGTGGTGGTGGAGCTGGTGCTGTTGGTCAAAGTGCACCAAGTCAAACTGGTGGTGGAGGAGGAGCTGGAACAGCTTCTTCAATTACAGGTTCTTCAGTTACAAGAGCAGGAGGTGGTGGTGGTAGAGGTGATAATTTTAGTGGCCCTGGTGGAACAGGAGGTGGTGGAGATGCTGGTTCAGGGAATGCAGCAGCAGGAACAGTAAATACTGGAGGAGGTGGCGGTGGTTCAGCTACTGGTAATGGTGGTAATGGTGGTAATGGTGTAGTTATATTAAGTATGCCTGATGCAGATTATTCAGGTACTACAACAGGTTCTCCAACTGTTGCTACAGGAGTTTCAGGAAAAACAGTTTTAACATTTAATGGATCAGGGAGTTACACAGCATAATGGCTAGTTTTGCAAAAATAGGTTTAAATAGTAAAGTAATAGAAGTTCTTTCAGTTAATAATGAAGTATTAAAAGATGCTAATGGAGTAGAACAAGAAAATCTTGGAATAGATTTTTTAACTAAATTGACAGGTTGGGCAATTTGGAAACAGACTTCTTACAACAATAATATAAGAAAAAATTACGCAGGTGTAGGTATGACTTATGACGAAGACAGAGATGCTTTTATTCCTAAAAAACCTTTTAATAGTTGGGTATTAAATGAAACTACTTGTCAATGGGAAGCACCAATAGTAAAACCTGATGATGGTCAAGATTATATTTGGAATGAAACAATACAAAATTGGGAGTTAGTTGAATAATGAGTGAAATAAAAGTAAATAAAATATCACCAAGATCAGGAACAACCCTAACATTAGGGGATAGTGGAGACGACTTTGTAATTCCAGCAGGTGCAACATTAACTAATAATGGTACAGCATCTGG
>Ga0208795_1000503_pt1 | contig 19008 bp, 25 predicted proteins | sample CB_VirMetaG_6_FD_184541 | JGI IMG/M metagenome (GOLD analysis project Ga0208795, IMG submission 184541) | Freshwater to marine saline gradient viral communities from Chesapeake Bay - CB_1508_2 Viral MetaG (SPAdes) (version 4) | ecosystem: Environmental > Aquatic > Marine > Coastal | place: USA... | reverse complement strand
ACTCACAAAATCAGGAGCAGAAACCATCAGCAATGGCACACTGGTCACACAAAAGATCACAGGCGGCACAGCAGGCAAGATTTACAATGTGGAATACAGAGTTGTGACCACAAATGGATTACAAGATTCAAGAAACTTTAGAATTAAAGTATTGGAGAGACAATTAGCATAATGGAAAATCAAGAACAAGATCATCACCGAGGCAAAAAAGTAGACAAAGATCTTATTCATAGATTGGCGTCTATCATGTGTTCAGATCACGAGATTGCACAAGCAGTGGGGATCAGTATAAAAGCCTTAAAAAAGAAATATCAGAAATTGATTGATCAAGGCAAAGAATCAGGTAAGAAATCATTGAGAAGAGCTCAATTTGAAAAAGCACTCAATGGTGATACAAAAATGCAGGTATGGCTAGGCAAGCAATATCTTGGGCAAAAAGATGCTCCAGAAGATAAAGCAGGCACACAACCATTACCTTGGAACGACAACGAATAGGAGACTTTGGAGATGCCCTTAACACAAGCACAAAAGAAAATCTGCGATTCAGAAGCAAGATTTCGTACTGCTGTGTGCGGGCGTCGAAGGCGATTCGGAAAGACCCATGTGGCTCTCCGTGAATTAGCAAAGCACGCCGCCAAAACGAATCAAGAAGTTATGTATGTGGCACCCAGTTACAGAATGGCAAAATCTATTGCTTGGGAAAAATTAAAAACCAAACTGAAAGAACTGAGATGGGTTGAACAAACCAACGAAGCAGAATTAACCATCAGATTAAAATCAGGATCTAAAATATACTTGAAAGGTGCAGAGAACATAGACGCACTCAGAGGTGTTGGTTTAGATTTTCTTGTGTTGGATGAATATCAAGACTTGAATCCAGAAGTATTCACAGCAGTGTTGAGACCCACACTATCAGATCGTAAAGGCAAGATGCTGGCAATAGGCACACCACGCGGAGTGGGTTCATTTTCTCATACAATGTATTCACAAGCACTGCACACAGAAGGTTGGGAAGCCTTTTCATTCAGAACCATAGATGGTGGTCAGGTGGATGAATCAGAAATAGCAGATGCTCGTAGAGATCTTGATCAAAGAACATTTGAACAGGAATACTTGGCATCATTCTTAACTTTTTCAGGTATGGTGTATTATTCATTCGATAGAAAAGAATGTGTAAGAGCCACACAAGGTTTAGAAACCACAGAAATACACGCGGGCATGGATTTCAATTACTCACCCATGAGTGTGGCCATCAGTGTGATCAAAAACAACATCATATATTTCATAGATGAAATCAGTGTGAATGAATCCAACACAGAACAGATCTGTGATGAATTAAAAAGAAGATATCCAGCATCAAAAATCACCATCTATCCAGATGCCAGTGGAGCACAAAGAAAAACATCAGCAGGTGGCAAGACAGATATTTCAATATTACAGAATGCAGGATTTAGAGTGAATTACAGACCAGCCAATCCTGCCATAAGAGACAGGGTAAATGCTGTAAATAGTAAATTAAAAAGTTCAAAAGGACACAGATCATTATTCATTGACCCAAGATGCAAACAGATCATAAAGAGTTTAGAATCCATGCAGTATAAACCAAATTCATCAATCATAGACAACAATGAACACACTCATATGTCAGATGCTGTGGGTTATCTTGTTAATTTTTTATATCCAGTACAAAGAGAATACAATCATCAACAACCCACAAGATGGACTTTCGGAAAAGGAGTTAATTAATGCCAGTTATCAGAGATAGATTAATCAAAGGAGATTCCAAATACGCTGTGGATTATATCACAGATGCTCACGCGGCTTACAAGTATTACTACAATAGATGGCAATTTTTGGGTGATTCATATCATGGTGGTTATGATTATTTCATGGGCAGATACATGGAACCTTACTACTATGAATCAAGAGACGATTACGAAAAAAGATTGAGACAGGTTGCATTGGACAACCATGTTAACAGTATCACAGGCATTTACACCAGTTTCTTGTTTAGAAAAAATCCTAAAAGAGATGCAGGCAGTCTTGCCAACAATCCAAACCTTGAAGCATTCTTAAAAGATGCTGATTTGGATGGCAGATCATTTGATTCATTCATCAAAGATGTCAGCACATTTGCCATGGTGTATGGCAATTGCTGGGTTATTATAGATAAACCAACCACACAGGTCAACACAAGAGCAGAACAATTACAACAAAATATCAGACCTTATGTGTCAATGTTTACACCAGACAATGTGTTGGATTGGAAGTATGAAAGACAATTGAACGGTTCATATGAATTGACTTACTTGAAAGTGAGAGAAGAAATCATAGAAGATGAACAATATGTGAGAGAATACACCAAAGATGAAATCAATGTGTATAAGATATTTGGCAAAGACAAAAGAGGCGAATATGTGGAAACATTTGCCAACACACTGGGCAGAATTCCTGCTGTGTGCGTGTATGCTAAAAGAAGCAATATAAGAGGAATTGGAATTTCGACGGTTGGTGATATTGCCGATTTCCAAAAGATGATCTATGAAGAATATTCAGAGATTGAACAGATCATAAGATTGACCAATCACCCCACACTGGTTAAGACTGTGGATACAGAAGCATCTGCAGGAGCAGGTTCAATCATTCAATTGCCACAAAACTTGGATGGAGCACTGCGTCCTTATTTGCTTCAGCCAAATGGTTCCAGCATTGAATCAGTATTGAATTCAATCACAAGAAAAATTGAAGCCATTGATAGAATGGCGTGTCTTGGCGGAATACGATCAATTGAGTCTCGTAGATTATCAGGAGTTGGGCTTCAGACAGAGTTTCAGATGCTGGCGGCGAAATTGTCAGATTTTGCGGCTAATATGGAAAACGCAGAAGAACAGATATGGGACATATGGTCTCAATATGAAGGTTCTGCATTTGATGGTGAAATCAGTTATCCTAGATCATTCTCCATACAGGACAAAGCCAATGACATTGAAATATTAAAGATGGCCAAAGATGCCGCTCCAACCAACAAGATGATCACAGACAAATTGGACAAAATGATTTTAGAAACGGTGACTGAAAAAACTTGGAATGAAGTCAAAGAGTGGTACGAAGAATGGAAGTCAGAAAATGCAGAAATCATGGAAGAATCAGAAGAAGAATCAGAAGAAGAATCAGAAGAAGAAGAATCCATGGAGCATCCAACACAGACTGATCCAGCCAAATTGATTGCTCACATCAGAGAAATGATTGATCAAGGTTACACAGACCAACAGATCAGAGAACTGCATCCAGAAATATCAACGCTGTTGAACAATGGCGAAGATCAAGTTTAAAGATTTCGTTATAAGAGACAAGCCTAAAAAATTGGGCAGACACAAAAAGCGAATGAATCGATCAGAAAAACGCAATCATAAAGAATACAGAGGGCAAGGCAGATGAGTGTGACCACATCATCGTCTGTTTCTTCTGTGGTAGGAGAAAAATCTCCTCGTAGAAAATTCAAACTAACAATAGGAGGACGCATCATGGCTACCAGAGGCAAACGAATGTCTAGAGGGCGTGGTTCATCAAAAAGAACTATGTCTAGAGGCAAGAGAAAGAAAAGATAATAAATAACCATAGTACTGCCGTAGGGCAGGGAGTACACTCAACTCAAAACAAAGAGGAAATATATGAACGCAGAAACACAAGCGGTAAAATCACAGGAAACTGCACCTGTAAACCAACAGCAGGCACAAACGCAAGTTAGTGAAGAAACAACGAATACTCAAACTTTTACACAGCAAGATTTAGAAAAGATTGTGGGTGAAAGAGTAGCGAGGGAAAGAGCCAAATACGAGAAAAAGTATGGCTCAATTGATGTAGATCATTATCAAAAATTGATCGAGAAAGAAGAAAAGGCTCGTGCAACTGAATTGGAGAAACGAGGAGAATTTGAAGCATTGTTAAAAGAACAAGCAGAAAAATTCAATTCAAAAATCCAACAGTATCAATCGGAACTTACTTCTATCAAGATCGATGGAGCTCTTTTAAGTGAGGCTTCAAACCTAAAAGCAGTGAATCCCACACAGGTGACTCAATTGCTGAAAGGTCAATTGAAGTTGAACGAAATGGGCACTGTAGATGTGATTGATCATAGAACTGGTCAAGTGCGTTACAATGATAAAGGTGATCCAATACAAGTGAAAGACTTGGTATCAGAGTTTCTTCAGGCAAATCCACACTTTGTCACAGCAGGACCAACAGGTTCAGGCACAGGACAAGGTACTGGCAAGCAAAATAACTTGATGGACATGGACATAACTAAACTGAATATGAATAACCCAGAGCATCGTGCTCGCTACAAAGCGATCATGGCTCAAAAGGGAGTTCGTATATAACCATTAAGGAGAAACTAAAATGGCAACAGGACCGTCAACTACAACACAATTAAGTGAGTTGTATTCAAATGTCGTTCAAAGTGCTTTATACACATTTTCAGAACAGGCAGTTATCAGACCGCTTGTAAGAAATTACGACATGACTGGAACTCCAGGCCTTGTGGCACAAGTTCCAAAATACCCAGCAGTATCGGCTTCAGATTTAACTGAAGGCACAGATATTGCTAACCCATTACAATTCGACACATCATCAGCCACAATTACAGCGGCTGAAAGAGGTGTTTGGATTACATTAACTGACTTGGCGAAAGAATCTGCTACTGATGATGTAGCGGCGGCTATCGGCAGACAGATCGGTGATGCAATGGTAAACAAAGTGGACAGCGAATTAGCGGCTTTATTCCCATCATTCTCACAAAGAGTTGGTGCGGCAGGTGATGCTGTAACGGCTGAAACAATCTTCAAAGCGGCGGCTACATTAAGAGCCAACAACGCTAGAGGACAATTTTACTGTGTGTTACACCCATACATGGCTTATGACCTTAAAAAGCAATTAGCAGGTGCGGGCAACACAAACATGGTAAATCCATCAAACATTGGTAACCAAGTTCTTGGTACTTCGGTAATAGGATCGCTTGCGGGCATCACTATACTGGAATCCAACAATGTGGGTAAAGACACCAACGACTCAACATCAGGCACAGGCAACTATGTAGGATTAGCATTCTCAGAAGATGCAATCGGTTACATGGTGAAAAGAAACATCCGTGTAGAAATGCAAAGAGATGCTTCTTTAAGAGCTGAAGAAATAGTGGGAAGCATGGCATATGGTTGTGCTGAACTATTTGATGCATACGGTGTAGGTATCGTAGGCAAAGCATCTTTATAATAAATAAAGATACTCTTAATAGCATACTAGAGAGGGCGGTAGGCAACTATCGCCCTTTCTTTTTATAATTCGAATAAATAATCACATACAAGCAAGAAGTACTTGCTAACAATTATACAGGAGGGAAGAACCCCAATGGCAACGCTTTTAACGATAGCCGACATTCAAGACTACGAACCAGATATTTTAGATCATGGTATTCCAGATTTCGATGATGAAATAAGCAAAGCACAAAACGATGTGTTTAGAGATCTCAGGATCCGCTGGTGGCCAACTCAACAGATTGGCTTGTATGATTTAAAATTCATTACAGGATCAAAAAACGAACCAGATGAAGATATGTACACTGCCAGTCAATTGACTAGAGCCGCAGTATACAATGCACTGGGGTTTCATATATTTCCTAAATTAACCAAATGGGACGCGGAACAAGACATCTTTGAAAGAAAGATGGAGTTCTATAGACGCGAATATGAGCGTGAGTTCGATTTAATCACAAGGGATGGCATAGAGTATGATTTGGATTCTTCTGGTACGATAGATGACACAGAAAGACAACCCACAGCATTCTTACGCCTCAAGCGATAGATGTCCAATAGAGAATACGCAGTAGACAACATCATCAAGGTGCTTCGCGACATGGATCACCCTAAACCAACCTTTGTCACCAGAGAGCCATTTGATGTGTTAAAAATAGCCATCACACAATTTCCTGCCATATTGATTACCACAGGCAATGAAATCAGAGAAGATGATGCCATGGGTGGCATAAGACGAGGCATCATACAGGTGCAAATCAGAGGTTATGTGAGAGCAGATGGTAGAGAAGGTCAAACCATCAGTGTGGATCAAAAGAGAAATGAATTAATTGAGAGAATTGAAGAAACACTCAATTCAGACAGAACCAGAGAATTATCTGTGTCGAGGGCGGCTACCACAAGAGTTAATTCAATCGAAGTGATTGATAGAACACCCCCATTGGGAGAATTCTTGATGACAGCAGAAGTACGATACACTTTCACTAAAGGAGCAACATAATGAAATACACCAAAATGCAGAAAGGTTCAGTCAAGATCAATGTTGAACCAGATAGAATTACAAGATTTCTTGCTGAAGGTTATACTATACAGCAGAAAGAACCATCTATATTGAAGAAGAGACCATACAAGGTTTCTGCTCAGGTAGATGTTATTAAAAACAAACCAAATCATTCAATCGAAATCAATTCGCCCGAAGACCTGGTGGTTGATGCAGAAGATGATTTAAACAAACTAGAGGAGTAAAGTTATGGCGGTAGTAAGCGGAGAGACCGGTACCGTAAAATACGGAACTGATTCTGGTGGGGCTAGCACAGCAGTTGCAAATGTTAGATCATGGACTGTTGATCACACCAAGGATGTCTTAGAGTCAACAAAAATGGGGGATTCCAGTCGATTTTATATTTCTGGATTACATTCATTCACAGGCACAATGGAAGTGATTTATGATAGTTCAGAATCAGGAGCGACAGTGTTCGACCCAGCCAATGATGCCACACTTCATGTGGAATTTTTTCCAACCACAACAGGTGGTCAAAAATATGAAGGCGATGTTATTGTAACTTCGGTTTCAAGAACAGCATCATTTGACGATCTTGTCACTGCAACGGTCAGTTTCACTGGCACGGGACCATTGATAGAAGCGTCTGTATAATGTTCTCTACCAGGAACAATATCAGTCAAGTGCTTTCTGCGGTATCAAGAGAGATATCGCAGATTGGCACCAAATTGGCAAAAACTTTATTGGTTGAAGCAAAAAAGAAAACTCCAATCAAACGAGGTAGAGCCAGAAATGCGTGGAAGATTGAACGACGCGGCACAAATACAGCAGTCGTCAATCGTACACCTTACATAGGTACTTTAGAACGAGGGCGATCTAAACAAGCACCAGATGGTATTTTAAAACCCACCATCAGGAGTATGAAAAATAGGAGAAGACTATATGAATAAAGTGTTAGAAAATGCCAAGAAACATTTCAAGAGTAAACTTTCTGGCGAATTAAAAAAGATAACTGTGCCAGAATGGGAACAGGATATCTATTACAAAGGCACTTACCCTTTTGCTGTGGAATCAAAAATTATTGAACTACAACAACAAGGTAAGACCGTGGAGGCATTGGTTGAATCTGTGATCACAAAATGTTTGGATCCAGAAGGCAAACCAGTGTTCAACAAATTCGACAAACTCTCGCTGATGAATGAAGTTGATCCAGCAGTATTGGTAAGAGTAGCCAGTGCAATCAATTCGGCCACCAGTGAATACAATTTAGAGCAAGTCGAAAAAAACTAAAAGAGGATGCTGAAATATTTCTATTGATGCATATTGCCAAAGAGTTGGGCAAATCTTTAGAAGAAGTCATGCAGTTCAGTGTCCTGGAAATCCAATTGTGGAGTTCATATTTTAAAATACAGCGTGACGAACAACAAAAAGGAATGAACCATGGCGGAGCAAATAAGAATAGAACTGGTCGTCGTCGATAAGACATCTGCGGCATTAAAAAAGACCAAGAGTCAAGTGCTCAACATCAACAACAGTTTGATGACCACCAGTCAGCTCGCCAAGAATGCCGCAAGTGCATTGGCTCTTATAGGCGGAGTCAATGTGATCAAATCTATTGTGGCCACCACAGCAAGATTTGAAGATTTAAGAACATCACTGTCTGCGGTAACAGGTTCAGCAGAATCAGGCAAAAAGGCATTTGATGATATCATCAAATTCTCCACAAAGACTCAATTTGGAGTGGAAGATCTTTCTAAAACTTTCATCAAATTGAAAGCATCTGGTATTGAACCCACAGAAGAATTACTAACCACATTCACAGACACAGCGGCGATTACCACAGACCAGATTGGTACATTGGAGGCCATCACTGATCTATTTGCCAGAACGGTATCAGGAGGTTTGGGTCTTGAAGAATTAAACAGATTAGCAGACAGAGGTGTGCCTGTATTCCGTATCCTGGAAGAACAACTGGGCATCACAAGATTACAAGTTTCAGAATATGGTAAGACAGCAGAAGGTGCCAAAAAGATCACAGATGCACTTGCCACAGGCATCAAACAGCAATATGGTGGAGCCACAGCCAAAGTTGTGGGCAACTTATCCACTCAATTTTCCAACTTTTCAATTGCACTAAAAAATGCGGCGGATCAATTTGGACAAGCACTGGCACCAGAATTAAAACAAGCCACACAGGATCTCACAGCATTCATTGAAAATAATGCAGACAAACTGCCAGACATTGCAAGAGATGTGGCCAAGTTTGGCAAGGACACAGCAGAATTATTAGCCGACATAGGCAATGGCATAAGAAAATTATACAACCTAGCAGATGAATTGGGATTGGGTGAAGTAGGTATTTTAGGATTCTTGTTGTTGGGCACAAAAGGCAAAGTGGCTGTGCTGGCAATCGGTTCATTCCTTGGATTGGTTGAAAAATTACAAAAAGCTCTGGATGAAGCGGCTGAATCGGCTGAAGACTTTTCAGATAATCTTGTTGGACCAGATGATGCTTTAAACAATTGGATCACATCAACCAACAAAATGAATAATCAATTAAAATCTGGTGTGTCAAATATTAACAATTTTGGAAATGCTGGTCAGTCATTGAATGTAACACTACTGGAACAACAAATGATCTTGGACAGGGTGAATAAGACTTATAAAGAAGGCGAATTAATTTTTTATGATTTTATTACAAAGGAACAAGAACTAAAAATAGAAGCAGAGAATGCGGCAAAGGCTCAAGCGGCACTACGAAAAGAATTAGAAAAAACATTTTCGGGTCAAGTGATCAAAGGTATTCAAAATTACAAAACACAATTGGATGAATTGATTGCTAAAAAATACACCATAGCATCAATTATCAATGACACATTATTCAGTGCAATCACTACATGGGCCAACACAGCAGAAAGAGAATTAACAGAAGTTGTTATTGGTGCTAAAACACTGCAAGAAGCATTGGGCAATATTGCACAATCTGTATTGCGAGAATTAATTGCAGGATTTATCAGATTAGTGATTATCAGACCAATACTGGACAAGTTGGCAGAAAGATTGGGAGTCAATCTAGATGCGGCATTGAATAGAGAAAAAGCCATCAACAGAGAATTGCAGAAACAGATTGCTTTTAGATTGTTCTTAATGGCCATCACAGGAGGCTCAGGCGGATTTATTCCAGGCTTGGCTTCAGGAGGACCTGTGCAAAGAGGTTCGCCATACATTGTGGGTGAAGAAGGACCAGAGTTATTCGTGCCCAATCAAAATGGTGCCATTGTGCCAAACAATCAAATCAGTAAAGGTATGAATTCAGGAGCAGACATGATGCCAGTGGGAGATCAAGTCACTGTGAATTTCAACATCAACACCGTGGATGCGGCGGGATTTGATGAACTATTAGTGAATAGAAGAAACACCATCGTGGGCATAATTAATTCAGCATTAGCCAAACGAGGCAAACAAGGAGTGACATCATAATGGCGTACATAGGATTTTTCAACGGAGCAAATTCAGTGTTGAGCAATGTGGATCAAATTGGATTCAAATCAATCAATTTTAGACAGAGAACACAGACTGTGATTTCAAAAACTATATCAGGTCGTTCTGTGCGTGTGCAACAAGCCACCACACTATGGGAAGGCACACTGGAATTTCCCACACTCACACATCAACAATTTAGACAGATACAAGGATTCGTAGCATTGGCTCAAGGAGCACTCAATGAATTCGATATCATATTGCCCAACATATCTTCAAGAACAGCAGGTGGTAGATTGTACAATCTTGCTGTGAAAGATGATCAATCAGCAGGCACCACAGCCATCAAGGCTTATCAAACTGTGGATTCAGCAGGATCACCCATTGGCGTGAATGATTCAGCGGGTTATACACCAGCAGATGGATTCACCATCTTAAACATGGGTGATGTGATCAGATTTGACAATCACAACAAAGTTTATATGTGCACCACAGATATTACACCAGACACAGCAGGAGATTTCACCATCAATATTCAACCAGCACTCACCACAGCCATCAAAGGTGAAACAGGAGCAGGTCTTACAGATTCAGCAGGTGCAATCACAGAAATCACATACAACAATGTGCCATTTAGAATGATATTCAAAGGTGACACAGCAGATTATAGATACAACACAGATGGCACAGTGAATTTTAGAATAGATGTAGAAGAGGTGTTATAATGACCAGAGAATTTTCCAATTCTTTACAGACTTATCTGGCAGGAAATTCTTTGATAGAAGTATTTCTTGTTTCTATTGAAACCACCACAGGCACCAATTATTTCACATCAGCACCTTTTGACATCCAATACAATTCACAAAATTATTTGGCTCAAGGAGATTTCTTAACCATATCAGAAGGACAAGAAACAGCAGAATTACAGATACATTCTGTGAATATTATCTTGAGTGCTGTGGATATCACCAATGTGACCACTTATGGTGTGAGTGATATCATCAACAAGAATGTGCAAATACACAGAGCCTTTTTGGATCCCATCACACTGCAATTGAATGGAGATTCATCAGGAGATGCTGTGTTTCTTGCTTTCAAAGGCAAGATAGCAGGTTATCAGATCACCAACAATATCAACACAGCAGATATTCAAATACAAGTTTCCAGTCAGTTTATCAATTTCACAAGAAAAGCCGGACGCAGATCCAATCTTGTTTCATTTCAAAGAGAACACCCACAAGATAAATCAATGCAGTATTCACACGAAACACTCACAGATATTTTTTGGGGTAGAAAAGGCATATAATGATCAGAGACATTGAAACCACAGATATCAATAAGATTTTAGAATGTATTGCTGTGTATGAACAATCTGCAAAATTATCTGGTTCCAACAGCATCAACAAAGATTTTTTAATCAATAATCTCAAGCAAGGCATTATATCTCCCAATCACAAGATTGTGGTAAAAGAAATAGCCAACAAAATTGTGGGGTTTGCTGTGGGTACTCTGCTACAAAATCATTGGAACAATCAATTGTATGGAGAAATATCTTACATTTTCGTACATCCAGATTTGAAAGGCAGATCACACAAAAAAGAATTATTTCAACATTTGAATCAATGGTTTCAAGATGAAGGTTGTCATTACGCATTAAGCATGACACATCATTGGGATGAACACTATCAAGCACAACAAGATTATATTGATCAAGCAGATGATTTTTATCAAGATCAAGATTGTGTGTGTGTGGGCAAAAATTATTTAAAGGTATTACAATGATAAGATTTGAAACAACCACCATGCAACACTGCGAACAATTGAACAAAAACATCGGTGATATGGACACACGAGAAATATATGATTCCACAGGTTTAGATGCTTATCAAGGCATCGTGCTGTGTTATCAATTGAGCAAAGAAGATTGTGAAGTGGCATTGGATCAACACAATCAAGTGTTGAGCATACATGGTGTGATGGATCGAGGCACATATGGTGCTCCTTGGATGCTGTTGAGCAAAAATGCTTATCGTCGTGCAGGCTTAAGAGAGGGCATGACAGAAACCATAGATTGGGTCAATAGAAAATTAAAAACTTATGGAAGATTAATGAATTACATCAGTGAAGAAAACACAAGAACAATTAAATGGTTACAATGTTTAGGTTTCGATATCAAAGAAAAAATACAAAATTATGGTTTCAGCAAGAAACCATTCTATAAATTCGAGAGGTGTTCATAATGTGCTGTTGCTTTGACGCAGATACTGAAATAAGATTGGAAGGTGGCGTAACTAAAAAAATTAAAGACATCAAGGTGGGTGATCGTGTGATTGGCTTGAATGATCGCATCAACACTGTGAAAAAATTGATGAAACCCATCAAACATTTTAGAAATCTTTATGGCATCAATGATGGCAAACCTTTTACCACAGCAGAACATCCATTCTTAACACCTGTGGGTTGGGTCAGCATCAAGCATCAATTCAAATGGAGTGATCCAGACACATGGGCCAATCTTGTGGAAGATATTGCTGTGAAATGCAGACCAATGAAAAAGGGCATGACATTGGAACATCACAATGGCAAGATCAAAGTGCAAAATATTAAAAAACACAATAGATGGAGAGATTTTTTTAAAAGTGTTTATAATTTAGAACTGGATGGCAATCACACATTTTACGCCAACAATTATCTTGTGCATAACAAAGGTGGTGGTGGTGTTGTGGGCAAGATCGTGGGTGGAGTTACCAAAGTGTTCAAAAAGACTATTGGAAAGATTTTTGATTTCATAGGTGATGTGATTGGGTTCGTGTTTAAACCATTCGGTGTGCCAGACATTCCAGACTTTTCGGCTGAAAATGCCGCATCAGGAGTCAAACTGCAAAAGCCAGGAACCAATGTGGGCTTTCCTGTGATCTATGGCTACAGAAGAGTGGGTTCAGTGCCCATATATGCTGAAACAAATGGATCAGACAATCAAGATTTATATGTGGTGTATGCCATCTGTGAAGGTGAAATAGAAGGCATCAGAAACATCAAAGTGGATGGCAATACTATTGGAAATTCCAGTGGCACATACACAGCCGGCGCAGAATACAATGGTGGATATCCATATGATGGTGGTAGAATGGTGTTTCAATGTTTCAACGGCACAGAAAATCAATCACAATCCACATTGATGGCAGGATCAGCCAGTTGGGGTTCTGCACAGAGAACACTGCCTGGTTTGGCATATGTGGCGGCAAGATTTAGATGGATTGCTTCAACACAAGAAGAATCAGATAGAAATCCATTTGGAGGTGGAATTCCTCAATTGGAGTTTGATGTGTATGGTAAGAAAGTGTATGATGTCAGTACTCATGCAGGTGGTTTGGATCTTGCCAATGATTATGATGCATTAACTAAAACTTATTCAACCAATCCTGCCAATTGTCTTCTAGATTATCTTATGAATTCAAGATATGGAGCAGGCTATGACAAAAGTTATATCAATGCAGATTCATTCAAAATAGCCGCTGACAAGTACAATCAAAATGTGGTGCATGATGCCAATGATCCCACAAATTCAACAGCAAAAATTATCACCTGCAATGGTGTGATCAGCACAGAAGTGGAAATATTACAAAATGTTAAGAAGATTTTGAGTGGTTGTAGAACACTGATGCCATTCGTGGAAGGCAGATACAAATTAAAAGTGGAAGATGGTGGGCACCCAACAGACATCACTTCCAGCACAGTGAGTGTGGCTTTTGATGTCACAGCCGATCACATAGTGGGACCAATCACACTGTCGGGTGAAAGCAAAGAATCCAAATACAATCAAGTGCTGGTGAATTATATCGATCCAGACGAAGAATTTTCATCTCAACAAGAATTTTTCAACACCACAGGCGATTTGGCCAAAGATGACAATGAAATATTGACAGGTGAATTCACATTTGAAACCATTACTAATAGAGCCACAGCAAAAGATTTTGCTAGATTGATCTATCAAAAATCAAGAAATCAAAGAAGCATAGCCTTCAGCGCCACACAAGAATTGATGAATGTGGAAGTGGGCGATATCATCAGAGTCACAGACACCATATTAAATCTAAATCAAGACACATTCAGAGTGGTGGCTCTTTCTTTACAGATAGACAGCACAGTTAAAATTGAAGCAGTGGAACATGATGCCGCAATATATCCACACATCAGCACCGCACAAAAAGAGATTGCACCACCCATTTTCAAACCCAACACCATTTACAATTATGTGAGAACCACACCACAGAATCCTGCTCCAGAAAATTACAACAATGGTGTGACTGCTGTGCCTCCTCAATTGACTTATCAGTTGGCTCCACAAGTTAATCTTTTCGATACAACTTTGATATTGCCAAATTCTTATCAATTGGTAGATGCCAATTCATTCATGCTACAACATCAAGACCCTTTGCTCAGATATGCATTGGGAGGCGCTGTGAATATATTAACCAATCAAGGTTATAAAACAATTAACTACGCAAACACTAATGTGACCAGAGCTTTAAATATGAACTTGTTTATAGCACCGCCCGTTGGTGCGTTACAATTTGAAATTGTGATCGACATATATGAAGGCAAAAAACACCTTACCACTATTGCTGAATCTGTGGTCAATCAGTGGATTGGTAGATTATTTCCGGCTGGCGGTGGTCTGTTTGCTCCACCACAAATCACTTCACCAGTCATTCGAACTGATTTAACAATCATCAGAATTCCTGTACATCCTGCATTCAGTTACAAGGTTAGATTGAGAAACAGAACCAGTGGGCAAAGTTATGTGGTGAATGGTGACATCAGTTCTTGGTCAGGATTTACTAGACATCAATACACACTCAACGGCACAGATTATATTGATACAGGTTTGGAAGGATTGGTCAATTATGTGGCCAACAATTACACCAATATTGTGTCGCTGTTTCCAAATGGATCATCATTTGTCAGCAACACAGGCGGGTCAGTCAATTTAGGAGGATAAGATGCCAGGCACAGGATATTTTGATTCAAGCACAACCACATACAAGAGTCTTCCTGTGGAGACTTGGGATTCAAATGGTGACTCTGGCGGTTACACATGGGATGATTTTGCCACATGGGCAGGCACAGCCACAGACACAGTCACATTCACCACACAGATTTATGATGCTGGTAAGATAGATTATTTCAATCCCACTGTGCAAGTTGAAAGCAGTATTCCTGCAGACATCACCATCTATCATGGCAACACAAAAGATTCATCTGGAGGTGCAATTGATTCTCCCACAACGGTCAATATCACACCCAACACCAATCCAATTGCAGGCATACAGGCAAGATATTTTCAATTTGATATCACCATCACAAGAGACAGTGCCACTCAGGCAGATCCAGAAATATTTGGTATCGATGTGAATCTATCCAATCAATTGAAACAGATACAGCAATCAGACATCGACACCAGCACACTGGCAGGTTCTGTGGGACAAAGACAACTCACTTTCAATGTGGCCACAGGAAAAATTGTAAATCTCTTGGTTCAACCTCACATTACTGGTTTGGATGATTCCACAGGAGAACCAACCAGTCCTGTGATTTACATAGACAAGTCCAGCACACCGGCTGTATTAAATATATTCGATATGGACACATATGGCAAGAGAACCAGAGTGGATTGTGTGGTGGATGTGATGGCAACAACTCTGCCATTGTTACAATCAGATGCAACTGGCAGTATAGTGGAGGTAAATGACTAATGGCATGGCCAACTAATAAACCCAATTCCAATCAATTCAATTCAGATTCAGATAGTATCAAGCAATCTAGACCCGAATTGAAAACCATGTCAGATGCTGTGAATGACATAGTGGATTTCATAGACACCAGCGGAATCAAAAATGGGTCTGTGCTGATTTATAATTCCAGCAATCAAAGATTAGAAGTGGGTGAAAACTTGTTGAATATTTCAGCAGGCACAAATATCACAATCGATCAAGATTCAGCAGGTGGTATCACCATCAATGCTGTGGGTGGTTTATCCAATCCTCTTACAGCAGATTTAGAAACCAATCAATACATCATAGGTCATCTTCCTGGGGATGATTCAGCCAGTGGTGGATCCACAGCCATGCGTTTCACGGACAATGGTGAAATACATTTATTTCAATCGGGACAATTTACAGGAGGTACAGGAAGCGGAGCATATGAAGTCAAATTGGCCAACGCAAAATTCGATAGATATTTTAGTGCCAATCCTCCAGGTCCTGGACCAGCAGGTGATAACACCAATTATGGTCCAATCAGTCTCTTTAGCCAAGATTTAAACACAGATGATTCGGCAGGCACCGTGGGCACAGCCAGAATAGGTGTGTTGAACAATGCTGATGGAATTATTATTTCAAATAGTAAGGTAGATGGCGCAACCACTTTTACCGGTGAAATCCGATTGAATCAAAGGGATGGTATATTACTCAAAAATTCCAGCAATCAATTTGATAGTGCTGGAGAAAATGAATCAGGCATCACACTACAAACCACATCGGGCAGTGTGATTTTAGACCCTAACAACACCATCTATCTCAAATACACCAATTGGCCCTCAACAGATGGTTCCGCAGGACAGGTGCTACAAACCAATGGCTCAGGACAATTAGCATGGGTAAGCGGAGGTGGTGGAGGTGATTTTGCCGCAGGAGACAACATCGCAATTTCACAACCAGATTCAGCGGGCAGTAGCACAATATCTTTTGCATCACCCATGAACAATCCTGTGAATGTGAATGATCAAGTGTTGAGCAACGCAGGATTAAAAGGTTATTCAGAAACCGTGTACACAGGTTTAAGCACATCGGGCACACTAACCCCAGCAGTGAGTGATGGCAATGTGCAAACTGTGACACTGAGTGGCAACATCACCATTAATGCATTGAGTTCTCCAGCAAACGGAGATTCAGTCACCATTATTATAACACAGCCTGGATCGGGCGGTCCTTACACACTGTCCAGCACAATGAAGTTTGCAGGAGGCAACAAAACACTATCAACTGCCGCAAATGCGATTGATGTGTTATCAATCTTTTATGATGGCACAAATCACTTGGCATCATTGAGCACAAACTTCAGTTAAAAGGGGATTTACAGCGTCAATGAGCTCATTATACGGGCAAAAGAGAGGAACAAGAGTAAATGTATATGACAACCAATTTTATAAATAAAAACAACAAGGAGACACAGTATGGCTTGGGGCAATCCAGCAAACATTATCACAACTAATTTAGATTCTGGCACAGATTCACCAGCATCAGCTCGCGCCAATTTGAAATCAGCACTGGATGAATTGAGTGCTGTGATTTCAGGCAGAAACACAGCAGACGGCGTGGCAGGATTGGATGCTTCATCAAAAATATCTGCCACTCAATTGCCAGATGAAATCAATTCTTCAGCGGCAACAGATTTAACACTGGATCCCACCACTGGCAAAGTCAAACTGGAAGAAATCTTAAATCTTAAACCACAAACCACAGCACAACTCAATGCAAGAACAGACAAGGCCACAGGAGATGTGGCTTATTGTTCAGATGGTGGAGCAGACTCGGCTGGAGTGGGCTGTATCGCTGTGTATGATGGTGCAGATTGGAGATCCATACAACTAGGAAACACACTATAATGAAAAATAATTTAATTCACAATTTAGAAAAGCGAATATACAAGATAGAAAAGACCTTGGACAAGATCATGAACAATCATTTGCATCACATTCAAGGTTATCAGATGTACATTCTTGCATTGACAGGACTGATTGTGACCATGCTGATCGGCATATTCATCAAGGTGATGTAATGGGTCGTCCCAAATTAACACGCCATCTTTACACTAACGGATGGACCAAGTATTCTAGAAAAAGACCCAAATTCACATCGGAGTCTTTTCATCAAACTGATAATGTGTGTGCTGTGTGTGGTTCAACCAGATTTCATCATGAGATGCCCAGACCAGTCAGCAATTACCGATATCAAACTTATGGCTACAAGACCCACAGAGTGCTGTGGCGTATCAAATGTGGCAATTCCAAATGCTATGAACCTTACGGTGTGATACTCAAACGGGAACACTGGGATTCAGTAGATTCATAAATAATTGAGAGCGTAAGCTCATTTTTATCCTAGGGGCTTGTGTGGAAGACTGTCAAATTCTCCTTGCACAAGCCCGCGTTTACAGGGTGCTGTAATAGTTGTTTGGCATAATGAACCCTTTACAGCACCTTTTAAACCGAACGAACCGAATCAACCGAATGAACCGAATGAACCGATTTTGAGCAACAAAATTGCCCAAAAGACCCACTTATCGCTTGACTTTTCTTCATATAGACTATATAAAATTAGCAATGGCAAAAATAAATTGGTCCAAACACAATTATCACAACGATGTCGCTTCAAGCAAACAAGCAGATTATCAAGAACTGGCATATCAGCGTGATATTGAAAGAAGTAGATTAAAGTTTGGCAAGCACCGAGGCAAATTGATACAAGAGGTACCCACTGAATATTTAAAATGGGTATTGAGCACTTGGCAACCAGAATCACAATTCAAAAAGGCAATGATCGACAACGCGAGGCACGAACTCTCCCAAAGGCAAAACATAGCATCATCAGAAAAAAGGAAACAGGTTGAAAACCCTAAAAGATCATTCCAAGATGCAAACAAACACTGATTGAAAACCCTTAGGTCGTAGATTGGTGAGTGTGCTGAGAACATCGTCACATACACGGTAACGAGGTGACGAACTTCACAAGAAGGGTCGTGGCAGGTTGGGAAAAGCACAGAGTCCCTCAGCAATACACAATTTAAAACACCTGCTTCCAGTCTCATTCGGTCAACACGATTCAAGAGACAATAGATGGAACCACACAACAGGTTCCGTCTATTCAATCAATCAGATTCAAAAGAAGATTTCACAGTGAGCGATGCAATCGCGAACAGAACGAATGAAATTCGTTCTCACTAAATACAGATGCGATGATCCGTCTAAACTGCCATTGAAATAGATCATCGTTATCTCTTATCAGAGGGGCACTGGAGATCCAATCTTCCCAGATGGTTTCCGCCAGTGCCTTAAATAATCATGATGCCAAGAAACATTTCCAAACAGACACTCACCTTTCAGTGTTCCAAGTCAATGAAGTGGATCAGAACACCACCAGACATTTGGCAAATGCTGACACA
>Ga0208795_1000500_pt1 | contig 19046 bp, 30 predicted proteins | sample CB_VirMetaG_6_FD_184541 | JGI IMG/M metagenome (GOLD analysis project Ga0208795, IMG submission 184541) | Freshwater to marine saline gradient viral communities from Chesapeake Bay - CB_1508_2 Viral MetaG (SPAdes) (version 4) | ecosystem: Environmental > Aquatic > Marine > Coastal | place: USA... | reverse complement strand
ATGATTGCTGGCTTGGGAAGTATATTAACATCAGTCTCAACCCGATCAGTCCAGCGTAATTTATTCTTTGTAGTCCAAACATAAACCGTCGGATTGAACCCCGGTATCTTGCCAGCCATGCCCATTAGGCCGATCTTCTCAAAGAATTTTGTCATTTTATCAATGCCAATTTTATGGGCGTTCAAAAATTCTGGATATTGTTTCTTCCAGTTATATAAAGTCCCTCGATGCGTTTCTATTTCAGCCGCAAACGATTCAAAGCTCATGCCTGTTGCCATGTGATCAATTAACATCTGACAATATTCTTTCTTGTACTTCGGAGGCCTACCGACTGACACATTTAGCCTCCAGACCTGTATAGTTTTGCCATCGTTCGATTATGACGCTGCAATAGTGTGGGTCGAGCTCCATCCCGTAGCATTTGCGGCCTGTCTTTTCGCAGGCTATGAGAGTTGAGCCGGAGCCGAGGAATAAATCTAAAACGCAATCTTCAGAATTGCTGCTTATTTCTAAGTAAAACTCTATCATCTCAACTTTCTTTTGAGTTGGATGAACAATATTCATGTTGTGCTCGGTAGATCTTTGACCATCCCACAAAGCAGGATAAACACTAAGCCGACCATCGCCCTTATACCTGCTGTCTTTTAAAGTCGTCTCAGAAACCTTAAACTTACTAGTTTTGTTGAAACCCTTCTTGTTATTGTTCCCAAACAAGCATGTCTCATAGTTACGCTTGAATGCGGCTTTTGGGCCGCGTTTGTTTTCATGGGTCACGCGTACTGGTAGCAAATTCTGAAATGGTATGTGCTTGTTAAAAACGTAAATTGATTCTGGGAGCCTATCTCCGGATGCGCACCATACATAGAAGTGCGAATCTTTTTTTGCTGCTTCAACAAGACAAGGAAGGGACGCAGTAAATACGTCTAAGTTTTCATCCCCTTTGATTAATCCCTGCGTGTTGCAAACAGCAACGCCATAAGGCGGATCAGTAAAAACCATATCGGCCTTCTCACCATTCATAAGCTTTTCAACTGCTTCCTTGTCGGTCGAATCACCACACATAATTCTATGTTCACCAAGCTCCCAAATATCACCACGCTTGACGTTGTGAATATTTTCTTCCACTTCAGGCACTTCATCGTCATCGGTTTTGCCTTCAGTATTTTCTTTGCCAACAAGATTATCAAGCTCGCTCTCATCGAACCCCAAAAGGTCGATGTCAAAATCAAGAGCCTTAAGATCTTCAAGCTCAATCTTCAGCAGCTCATCATTCCAGCCCGCATTAAGAGCAAGTCTGTTGTCGGCAATGATGTAAGCTTTTAACTGGCCTTTGGTTAGGTGAGATATTTTAACCGTGGGAATGCTTTTAATGCCTTCTCGCTTGGCTGCTTCAACCCGTCCATGCCCGGCAATTATCGTCATATTATCATCGACTAAAACCGGATTAACGAACCCGAACTCCCTAAGCGATGCTTGAAGTTCTTTAATTTGGTCTTCTGAATGAGTGCGAGAGTTATTCGCGTATGGTATGAGCCTGTCAATGTCTGTGAAATCGAACGACGGGGCGATCTTCTTCTTGGGAGGCATTCATCATCCTCTTCTTCTGAATAAACAAAATAATCAAATAATCTCTGTCGGATAGCTGATTCTAAGGGAGAAATTATCAAATTTATGCCGATGTTGTCCATAGGAAATATTGTCCTATGAAGCTTTAGCCCCGTCAATCTTCCGCTTGTAATTAATTCGACACCATTCGGCTATGAGGGCAGCATCCACAAGCCCGTCATGAGGAACCCGGCTGCGCTCTGTTGCAAGCCAGCATTGATCGGGCCATAAATCCCTCGCAGCTGCTAAACTTTTAACCTTGGGCTTCTCGTCGCCTGTAATAGCCCCAGAGTCGATTAGAGGTTTATGCAGCCTCCGAGTCCACTTACTCGGATGAATCTCAATAAACGGCAAATTTGAAAGCCTCAGGGCCATTCTCATCTCGCCGTACTCGCTGAGGTAGGTGAACACCCCTTTATTCATCGACTTGGCAAAAGGCTTCTCGATAGCACACATTTGAACCCGGTGGGCTTCGATGGCCGTCCGTAGCCAAGAGTAAGTTTCTATGGCCGTCTCATGCTTGACCGTCAAGGCCACAATAGCCCCGCTCTCATTGAGAACGCAGAGCCCGCCCTTCTTGCCTGGATCGATTCCGAGAAACAAACCCGCCTCTTCCCTGAGAGATTTGCCAATGTGTGTGATTGCTACCAAAAGATTACTCCGATGAACCCGGGAGGGCAAGGGGCCAAATCATTGCTCTGACATTGAGCAGATTTGGGGAAATTCAGGGCCAAGTGACATGACACACGCATGTCTCTATTGCTCCCTATATAATTTATATATTTATTACCTTTATTACCCTTTTATTTTATATATCTCTATTACTATATTTATTTATATATTAGTCACTAATATATATAAATAACTAAAAACATTGAAAAAACTGGGTGACACATTCAGTGACACATTAACTCTTAGTGACGCTGTATGTGTCACAAGCTGCACCTTAATTGATCACTGTATAATTATATATCTCTGATTAAAAATTCCTCAGTTGTCCCAAAACCCGAAAAACCGCTATAATGTGTCACTAAGCGCACGATTTTAGGCGTTAAGTGACCGCCCATTTCTGGGTTAAAATCAGCACTCGGAACTTTAGCCCAACCCCTCGCGTTGTTCATTCTGTACTCAAATAAAGTCGGTAGTCTCAGGTTTTTCAGGAACACTGTGGCATCTTTTGTGGTCCTTGGTCTGTATATTCCGCTCTGTTCAAGGATTTTTGACATCATTGATTTAGGTATAAAGAAACAATGTTTTGATGTATCAAGCTTGCTTCTTTTCATCCAAGTAATTGGCGGGCTATATTGTTCCAGGTGATCATTGAGCCATTCTTCCAGCTCTTCCCCTTGCCCTTCTTCTGCATTCTTATCTTTTTGTCTTTGTTTAAGTAGGTGAGCTGACTCAGGTGGAGCAAACCTTTCAAGAACATCTTCATGCCACGACCTAAACCGGCAGTGCCAGGGGTGAGGGGTTCTCTTCTCCTTGAGCATGTTAATTATCTCAAAGACCACCTGCTGCCTTTTCTCAATACATATTTCATTGAATATTTTGTCATAATCTAGCCCGTGGCAAGCTTTTTTGATCTCGATAATGAACGCCCTACTGGCAAGGTCCGGGCTATAAGAGCCCCCATTGATTGTGAAATAGTAGGTGAAATAGTTGAGAACCGACCCATCTCCAACATGTAAAGCTTCTGGCCCTCCGATTTCTTTAGATGTCAAAACATCCTCAAGCTCGCCGCTTGAGACTGTGAATTTTTTGATATTGTCAAAAAGAACAACTCTTCGGCTCATGTTTTGAGAATTAAGAATCCTTCTCCTTAGTCCTTTAACATCTGAGATATTGCAGCCCGAGTACATGCCTCCAGCCAGTTCTGCGGCCACTTTAACAAGCTCTGTTTTGCCATATCCTCTACCTCCGCCTTCTTTCATGTCTGTTGTGATAAATATGGCCGGCCTAGCCCCGGGTTTGCCGCCCCAGAACGGCGTGGCGATCGCGGCCTTCATAAGCGCATGATCATATTCCGTGGACGGGTTCCAGAGGCGAATGAGTCGATCAACAAGCCCCTCGGATTTGACCATCTCGAATTGCCTATAATAAACCCCGTCAATCTTTGGCTGATGAGGTGTTCCTGATTCAAAATCCATCTCAGGGGCTAGATCTCTCAGGGCTGCAAAAGCCTCTTCCTTTGAGAAGAATTGGTTTTGCTTAAACTGGCTGACAATTCCCATAGTTCCCATGAAGCTATAAAGCTCCGAGGCTTTGTCAATCCTTTTAACTCTTATGGTTTTCTTGTTCTTAAAGTCATTGCGGGCAATCATCAACCGAGACGCAACTCTGTAGAAATCGCATTCATTTTTGGAGAGTATGTTGACCAACTTATTTACGTAATTAGGCAAATTATCAAAAACCGTAAAATCTTTTCCATCTTCGTCCTGCACAACTTCAAAATTAGCAATATAATCTGGCTTTTTTCCGCTCATAATAGTATGTTTTCCTCATGGAATTAGTAGGTTAATCGTGCTTTTTTCGGATTCCTTACCTTTCAATTTATCTTTAGAATCCCGGCGTCTTCCCGCTGGGATTTGTTTTATAATTGCCCAACATTATCGATCTCTTCAGCCGCTATAAATGCCAGCCCTTCGAGAAGATCCTCCCTTGTCACGTCGCCCCCTTCGTACCATTTAAAATCAATACTCATAAGCTCCATAAATGCCCTGAGCCGCCCCGGGTTCGTAAGGCTATAGTTCTTGTCATCATAGCGGGCGACCAACTTATCTTGGCTAAAAAACAGATCGACCTCCTGGTGCTCAAATATAGTCGCAGCCATGTCGATCAAAAGATCATAATCAATAAACCCACTGCCCGTCTTATTTGTGAAAATATTGGCCTTCAACATTACCTCCATACTTTGTTAATGATTTCATCTATTTCAGAATCAGGAAAACCTTCCCTGCTAAACTGCCCACTCATAACCCGGGTTCTTAGTTCATCCCGCCCCCAGCCATGCTGCTTGGTCCATCTTGAGATTCTCATAATCATATCGTTTCGGCCAGAAGAACCCCGGCATGGCTCTCCCTTTTCAAGAAACCACGAAGCCCAGAAAGGCAAGGAACCCGCTGGATATGTTACAGGAGCAGTCTCAATCTTAGGCGGGGCTTTAAATACGTCCATATCTAGCCCTTCATCATTTGTCCACCACTCACAGCCCTCAAAGGGCCAAAAGAACCGGGCTCCATCGACACAAGCTGGATCTGCCCCGTAGCGATCAGCAAGGCGCTTCATGGTGAACTTATAATCATCAAGGCTTGTTATCTCCCTCTCAAATGGGATGCAAACCCGGAATCGGTCACACGCGGGCTTGCCGTCCTTCCCCTTCTGGTGGCTCTTTGTTGTGGCAATAGCGAACTGACAATCGGCAAAAATATTCTCCCGGGCTTCTTCGAGACTTACGCCTTCATCAAAATCAAACACACAAAGGCTTGCACCTTGAAATTTCGCAGCCTTACGGACTCCAAAGCACCAACGTATCGGGCTCCATACGTAGTTTTGACAGGCAAGGACAACATCAACCATGTTAGAATTTTCTCTGACTTTAAATCCGTCAAACTGGTGATTTGCTTGGTAATTCCCAGGTTCTTTATAACTTAGGTAATACATCTCTTGACACCCTCATATTATCTCTGTATTGTCTTTGGCGATGGAGGGGTTTATATGAAAATTATTGCTATTGAGCAACAACAAAAGACAGAACATCTCAATCTGAAGATTTCCAAGAATCAGAGGAAAGAGCTGGAAAAGGTAGCCAAGAGGTCAAAAGTCACGATCTCTGAGGCTGTTCGTCAACTTCTAGATTTTGGGTTAAAGCATGTTCTATGAAATGATTAGCTACGATGAGTATGCAAAGCGCGAGGGGCTTCGGTCATCTCAGCTTAAAGATATGCGGGAAGAGCCTTACAAGGCTAGCCCGAGCTATAGATTTGAGAACCCGCAGGAAGAGACCACGGCCTTTACCTGGGGCAAAGCTGTTCACTCGATGGTCGAGCATAGAGCTCATGAAACACCAGATATTGCTGTCTTCAGGGATGGCAAGACGAGGGGATCGAAGGCGTTCAAAGCTTTTGAAGCTAATAACAAAGGAAAAATTTTGCTATTAGAGTCGGAGTTTGATTCCACCAGTAACGCTTTCGATTCCCTTAATTTTAACGACGAAGTTCGGGAAGCCCTTGACTTCTCAGTTTTCGAGGCATCATGGTTCTGGACCGACAAAGAAACCGGGCTTAAATGTAAAATCCGCTCGGATATATATCAGCCAGAAACCCACCACGTTTATGATCTCAAGACAACCCATACATGCAGCCGCCGGGCCTTTGCTTATGATTCGAGGAAATACGGATACACTCACCAGGCGGCTTTTTATGCTGACGGGATTAAACAGATAACAGGCAAGCGTCCTGACTTCTTTTTTATTCTTGTCGCCAAATCAGCCCCACATAAGACAGCAATGGTTGAAGTCGATCACGCGCTTATTGACCATTACATCAAGCTCAACAGGTTTTATATGCGTCAATATGCTGATTGTTTAGAATCCGGGAACTGGCCAAATAGCGATTATTTTACTTTGGAACTTAATGATTATGAAAGGGAGCAGGATGTTTGAAGTTGAAAGTGGAAAAGTTAAGAAGCCTTGGAAGGGGCTCATTTACGGAGTCCCTGGCATTGGCAAGACAACAGCGGCCTCGTTTGCTCCGAAGCCCCTTTATATCGACCTCGAAGCCGGAAGTTCCGAGCTTGATGTTGCCCGCCTTAAGGGAACATTTAAGACCAAGGAGCAAATAGTCTCAGCTTTGAGGTACTTCCTGAAATCCGACTTTGAGACGGTTGTCCTTGATACTGCTCAAGAAGTTGAGACGATACTTATTCGCCATATGTTAGACCCTGACAACAAGAACCCGGATAAGCACTTCTCTGTTCTCGATATTCCATATGGCAAAGGCTATGAATACCTGATTGGGGAATGGAGGGATCTGATAAAGATATTCGATCTTCTCAACAGCAACGGCAAGAACGTGCTTCTTCTTGGTCATGAAACAAGCCAGAAATACGAAGATCCGACTTCTGAGAATTATGACCGATTCAACGTTAGCCTCAACAAAAAAGCTGTCGGGTTCGTCACTGGCAAAATGGATTTTGTTCTTTTCGCTCGTCATGAAGTCAGCCTTGTTGATCGCAAGGGCAGCATGGACAAGAAAAGAGCCATCGGATCTGGCAAGCGAGTTCTTCACTGCGAAGAAACCCCGACCATTGTTGCCAAGAACAGATTTAATCTTCCGGCTACCATGCCGTTTGATGGAAAAAAACTATTTGAACTAATTGAAGGGAGGAAATGATGTTTAACGTAGGTGAAGCGAAAGAAGAACAAAGTTATGAACTCTTGCCTGATGGCAAGTATGAAGTCGAAGTCACGAATGCTGAGATGAAAAACAACGACAAGGGAGACACCCGCCTTAATGTTACTCTAACCGTGAGCGAAGGAAAATTCAAGGGCCGCAAATTGTGGGATTCTCCCTGGCTTCAACATTCAAATGAAAAGGCAACGAGCTTCGGACATTCAAGGATCAAGTCGATCATGGCAGCAACTGGAAACGATGATTTTAGCTTCAGCTCATCTGATGATTTCCTAGCTAAGACAATGGGAACATGTTTTGACATCAATGTTGGCCGCGATACTTACAACGACAAAACCAAGAACAAAGTCACGTTTGTTTTTGTCGCAAAGGAACCCGCTGATAACAGCATTGGTGGTGGACATGGAACAACGACAACTGTTGACGGCGGGCTCAAGAGCGATGATGTGCCAAGCCTGGACGACATCCCATTCTAAGAGGGGCGAAATGGACGTAACAACATGGAACTGGATTAAACTCAACATCGGGGCAGTCTTATTTCTGCCCCTCATTTTACTAATGGTGATATATGTCAAAATCACAACAAACAGAGAACAAATCGAAGCTCTCTGTAGACATCTCAAGAATCCGGGAGCTTGCTAGCGCTCCCTCGATAACCCGCAGAGATGGGGTTTACATGATCGGGCTGGCTGCTGAAATAGAAAGAATGAGGAAAGAAATTGAAAGACTTAGAATCCTTGCTGGAGAAGATAAAACCACCTTTAATTGAGATTGTTAAAACCAAGATTGTTATCAACGTATATTCTCCCAGAATCGTGCGGGTTTTCGCTGGAAAGTTCATGGATCTTTTTAAGAGGAAAGAGCCCGAATGAAATTTTACAACCAATTCAGAGCCAAACTGTTCTTATATGCCCTTGCCTTTGTGATGGTTGCCATTGGCTACCTGGCTGGGGTTATCAGCCACCTATAGGCGGTATTCAACAAAATAGAAGAGTATTCTGGGGATAAGAGCAAGTAAAGGCGGTGGGATGATTAGCAAAAAAGAGTGGTGGGAATACACCAAAGAGAAATACTGGTACACGATTTTATTCTTTGAGTGGATCGGCTTTGAAGAGTGCCTTATTTGGTTTTGGGAAATGGAGCAGCTACATGGCGATGATTGACAAAACAAAAGGACCGCAAGCCTACAAAAAACCCTGGTATGAATACAAGTCAGATGCAGAAAAAGCCCTGCAAACAATAAGGCATATATTTGGCGATAATACATTTCACGAACATCAAAGAATAGTGGGATTTCTTGAAGGTTACGTTAGAGGTATGGAGTTTGTTGATAGGTATGAGGATTAGCAAAGCTGAATGGTGGGAATATACCAAGAAACATTGCAAATGGAACGATGAGCATGCTCTTGTTGTCGATGTTACGTACAATGGAGAGTTCTTTGCCCTGCAACCAACAACAAGACCTGAGTGCCATGTTTGGGTAGAGGAAATGGAAGAAAGGTACGGCGATGATTGACACCAAGAAGCTGAGAGCCTCTGCATTAGCGGCCAGTGACTACAACTCATACTCATTTGCTAAAGACAAGCCTATGCTGTGTAGTGTTGAACCCCAAACAATCCTCGCATTGCTAGGCCGACTGGAAAAGCTTGAGCAAGACAGGACAAACTTGATACGTGAAAACGCTGAACTTAGCAGTCAGCTCCAAGCAGCAAGGCGTGTCTGTGAAGCTGCTGAGAGGGTGCAGCACTATGACTGCGCTGTGGCAGGTAGGGAGACTTGTGTTTTGTGTCAAGCAATAGAAGCATACAAGCAAGCGGAGCGCGGGGATGAGTGAAGAAGAGAAGATATTAACCTTAGACGGATATCTTAAACTGCTTAAAGAACTCCAAGCAGCAAGGCGGGTTTGTGAGTTGGTTCAAAGGAAGGTTAACACCGACGATTGGGAAGAAGATAATGCTAAGCGGCAAGAAAACCTCCAAAATGAACACGAGCTACTCAAAGCTCTAGAAGCCTACAAGCAAGTGAGGGGAGAATGAGCAATAAAATATGGGTAAACAGCCAAAGATGCCCGCCTGTAATTGATGGCTTTCACACAATAGAGGTACTGAAGTGGAAAGAAGAAACACTTGGAGCAGAGAGCGTTAGGAACATCCTAAGAAAAGGGATAATGGCACTAGCTAAAATTGCGGAGGCAATGGGAGAATGAGCAGGGAAATTGATGCGCTGGTTGCGGAGCATGTGATGGATGGAGACATTAGACCTTACTCAACTGTCATTCAGGCGGCATGGGCAGTGGTTGAGAAGATGAAAGTCCATGGTTACGAGCGTTTTGTTCTCAGTATTAACAATGAATATCCTGATGGCGTTTGGGATGCTGAGTTCGGGAAAGCAAGCGGCTTCCATGTTGCAGAATGTGGTGAGTCGGACACCGCTCAAATGGCGATAGCGTTAGCAGCTTTGAAGGCTAAGGGGATTAAACCGGCTGACAAGGGGGAGTAAATATACTCTTTAACGTATCATTGCAGTGAGAATATGGCCTAAATATAGCGTTAAACAGGTCAATTACCACTAGGCTGAGAATGACTCTTACAGCTTACATTTTACTGTAAAAGAGACAAAGCAAGGCGCAGATATCATGAAATACATTTTTGAAACTGACGAACAAGAAGAAGCTGAAGTCCTTTTCAATGCTTTTGCCGTTAAATCTGCTCTCTGGGATTTTAGCAGCTGGCTTCGGGACGCTGTGAAATATGACACCGCAGGCATGGACTTCAAAACGTTAGAGGCAGTTCGAAAGGAACTATATGATAATTTCAAAGACTTTTCAGATGATTATATAAGGTAAAAACATGACAGCAATTGTTAACATAGGATGCGCAGCCCTCGGGGCTATTCAGATGGCAGGACTCAGGCAACTTGACATAAAGAACCCGGTTCAATACGGGATCAGTTCAGGGGCTTTTGTCTCGGCAATGTCAGCTCAAGTCGGAGCCGAAGAAGCGTGGAATTTATGGCATCAAATTAAAGGCCGGACTGATGTTTTCAGGCTTCACCTTAAGCCGTGGAAAGGGGTTTTTAACTTCGATCCTCTGCGTGAACTTATGGCTCCGCACTTTAAGAACCTGCCACAAATGCAGGCTCATGTTTGCTGCCTTCATCAAAGAACGGGAAAGCTGACATGGTTTTCAAATCAGAAGTTAAAGCCCGAGGATTTTCTTGAAAGAACTCTTGACGCCGGAAGGATAGCCGGGTTTGTTCGGCCAGCTATGTTCATGGATGCAGGACCGGCAAAGCTTGCCCCCATCGGCAAGGCTATAAGAGACGGCCATGAAGATATTGTTGTTATCTGCGGCTATCCCCCAGAACCCGAGACATTCGATCAAACTGAGACTGGCTGGAAGCTTGCGGCTCAGTCTTTTAATCGTTTGCTTCATAATCAGACCTACGATGATATCAGGCTGGCTTATGCAAGAAATGAAAACCCAAAATATAAAAAAGTGAAGATCAGGGTTTTCGGCCCCGATCAACACATGTATGACAGCTTTGATTTTTCAAAAACCACGGAAGGTCTAAAGGCAAAAGTTGTCGAGTTTTCCCTTAAGCGGATTTTAAGGGCCGAATAAGATTATATAGATCAAATAACCGAACAGAGTTTTGAACCAACAGCTCAACAATGGGCTCAAGCGGCCCCTCAATATCGATCTTGTCCTTAACATATTCGTTAAGCTCTTCTTTTTCATCGGCATCAAGATCGGCATATTCAAGCCTGGCTTCATGGATGTTTTTGGCTGCATTTCTTAGCTCTGAAAGCAACTTATATCCCTTGATGCCAACCTTGATGATTGATCCGCCGTTCCTGTAAGCGTCGATAAGCTCGACCAGTTCGCAGAGAACCCCTAAGATGTCTTTTAATTTGTCGATGTCATGTTTCAAAGTGCTCTCCTTGTTTTGCGATAAATAAACTTCATAATTTTTTTAGTATACCTGTAAATATAAGCCAATATCTTTTTGGCTACAATGAACGGGGCAAAAATAACCCTAACGGCTTTATTGACGAATATTTTAATTATTATGAGCTTCATTATGAAGCTAGTTCCACCTAGAATCGGTCCTATCATTTTCCTGCCTTTATTATGTGTTTTATAAGTATTTCTTGCCTGCCACGAACAACACCAAGATCTTTTTTTATTTCAGCAACATCATCGTGAATGATTTCCAGCTTCTCAATATCACGAGCCACAACCCGGGTTCTGTTGTCAATTGTTGTCAGCCAAATGATCCCGCCGGAAATAATCCCCAGAAGAGTTAAAAATTCAATAACAATTTTCACTTCAGAATCAACCTCGCAACATAAGCTTGATAAATATGGGGATACTCATCAGAGCCCCTGATATATGAAGGTATATAGCCCGACAGCAGCCTATCAGCGGCTGCTTCTCTCATATCGGACGCAGCAAAGAAGAGGGCATCTTTGTCATCGACTTCCCTCAACCCTTCAAGCATATCCAGCATGTTCTCAGTATACCCGCCATTAACCCGGGATACAAATTCGATCAGTAGGGCTTGGAGATGGCGCTCATAGTCTGCTTTGACAGGAAAGAAGACAACAGCCCCGGGCTTATCCGACCCGAAGGCCAGCCTTAAAACAGCCTGAAGATTGGGTTTAAGCACGACCCGGCCAATAACACTGATCGGCTTGCCTATAATCCAGTGATCCCGGCGGGCTCTTTCGTAGTATTCTTTTATTTTCCCAGCGTTTCCTGCTGCATGTTGCCCAAGAACCCAGCCGACAATCATGTCATTAGATATCGTGGACTTGCTGCCTCTATCCTCACCGTCAAGCCAGCAAGGATCATAAGGCCTTCTGTGCAAAACATTGGGCTCATGTTCCGCGAGGCTTAGGTCTATCGACTCAATTCCAGCGGCTCTTGCGATGCCGTTAAACAGCAAAGAATCGCAATCGTGTGGGGCTATCCAAGACCCAAGGCTTGATAAATGTTTTATCTTGTCGCGGTATAATTGAGCAACTGGAGACTGCCAGTCTGCTTTTGGAATAGGAAGACGTGACTCTATGATTTTGGTCACATATGGGTCATCGTTGCAACTAATCGTCAATAATAGGCTTGGAAGTGAGAGCAGTATAATAACCAAGCACCTTATCGACATAGTTTTGATTTGCATAAATTCCGTCCTTGTTTAGTCTTGGAATTCCGGCGTTATAAGCGGCCACCACATCGGATATTTTATCATATTTCTTATGTATTAAAGAGAGCTTCAGACAACCATAAGAAAGCCCGACCTTAACCAGACATAGCTTGGGAAGCGGCCCTTTATAGCCACACTCACGAGCAACTCCTCCCATGATCTGAAGCATTCCCCAGGAGGTCTTTTGATGAGCCCGCTCCGTTATCTCTGTGATTCCAAGATCTTCGGCAAATCGTTCAGTCTTATAAACCCACTTGTAATCCTTCTCGAATCTAGTAGCCCAGGGGTTTCCCGAGCTTTCTGTCTGAACCATAGAAGCCACAAGCAGGGGATCAAGCCCGTAACGCCTGGCTTCTGATGATATCGAGTTCCAATGCAGCCTTAGCGCCCATTCGGTCCAGTTCAATTTTCTCTCTCCCATAAAGCTTGATCATCATTAACAACGGGCTCTCTTTTCTCATTGATCACAAATGAGCCCGATGGCGTGTTGATGATTTGCTTCTTTTTTGGCTTCTCAAAGCTGCGTTTTATTTTTGGTCGGGGTCTGAGGGCATATATAGTGAGCCAAGCTGCCCCCAATATGACCCCGATAGTAAGGAACTGGATAATCAAGAGTGATCTTACAAAATCCATTCGTGAGCCTTTGCGCTGAAAAGTATAGCATCGATATGCTTGCCGTTTTTGTAGTAGAAATCCCGCCGGGTGCCCTCGACGTGCATTCCGATCTTTTTGAAGAGGTGCCGCGCCGGGTTCTCAGAAAAGGTCTCGCCCCAGATGATATTAAGCCCAAGTTCATCAAAGCCGTAATTAAATAGCGTATGAAGGGCCTTCTTAGCTATCCCACGGCGTTGCTTGTCGGGATCGATCCACAAGCTAAACTCAGCCTTGCGAACATGCATATCAATCGACGTGAGCCCGCAGACGCCAGAAGGCTTCCCATCAACCTGGGGATCGCACCAAATCTCAAACATTTGAATGGTTTTATCATCGTTTTGAGCTTTAAACCACTTCTCTTGATCTTGCTCACTTATGAGCCCGACCTGTCGACACCACCCGCGTATTTCGGGGTTATTTCGACATCTGCGGTAAAAATCGACATATTTATGTTGCAGGGGAAGCAGAACAACCCCTTTGTCATAATCAATCATTGGATGTCAACCTGTTGAAGATCTTGTAAACATCAAGAGCTGTGATTTGTTGGTTGGGCTGATAACCAGTTAGCTCTGTGAATGCCTGCACGAATTGAGAACCCTTTGATTGAGCCTCTGCTGCGTACTTCTCGACATGTTTGATAGCATCATCTAACTTATTATAAGTTGTGCTTCCATCTGGTTTAATAATTCCTGTCATTTTTCCCTCACTTTCATTGAAAAAGGTGATGAAGGGGCTGGATATTCCATCTTAGCAAGCCCCTCTCCAATACGTTCTTGAATCTCTTTAATTTGCGGCATAAATCCATATTTTTCTTTGGCAAGATCCCAGTTATAGAACCACGATTTGCAGAACAGCATTTTTGCCTTTGCTGCTTCTTGCATAAAGAGCCCGTGATCTCCCGTGATGATCCCTCGTGTGGGATAGCCTTCAAGCTGAATGGGTCCAAGAGAGTTGAATTCGTCCATAAACTTTTGGCCTTCATCCCACAAGTTCTCGATGTTATAGCTTGGGTCTTTGAGAAGAAGATTAATAACAGCCTGACAAGCTGCAAGAGACGCCGTTTCTCCTGCGTAGGTCGATGAGACAAAATACTTTCTATCATCCATAACCCAAGGTCGGCCCCCAACAGCAGCCAAGGGAAAGCCCCCACCGATAGCTTTGCCAAGGATAATCAAGTCGGGTTCTATGTTCCAATAGGCTGAGACTGAGAACTTAGGAAACCTGAACCCGGTTATGACTTCATCGAATATCAACATCACGCCGTTATCTGAACACTTTTGCCGAAGTTCTTTAAGCCACTCGCGGCGATTTGTCGATATGTCCGTCACAACCGGCTCAACAATAACAGCGGCAACATCATTTTTAATCTGGCTCAGATCTGTCAGCTTCCCAATGAAAGGATGATCAGGAACTCCGTGAGCGGGAGGGGTTAGACTGCAAAATTCATCATGCCAACCATGGTAAGCTTCAGATAAGACCTTATAGCGGCCTGTTGCGTTTCTTGCGATACGTATTGAAGCCGAACAAGCTTCTGAGCCTGTCTTAAGGAACTTCCAACGATCAACCCAATGAAACATCTGCTTAAGCTTCTCGGCCGTCTCAACTTCGTAAACAGTCGGCAAGCTGTGGCAAGAGCCGTCATTAATAGCCCTGATCGCTTCCATTGTGATCCGAGGGTTTCCTGTTCCGAATAAACCAGTCCCAAGCCCGCCCATGAAATCAAGCCACTTCTGGCCTTTTTCATCGGTCAGATAACAGCCATAACCCTTTTTGACATGAGTCGGAAATAGCCCATTAATAAGTGAATCAGGATGCTTTGAATTTGTCAGAGCCCCCTGAGCTATCGATCTTTGGGCTCTATGCCAGTAGCTTTCATTCATATTCTAAAGAACCCCCCAGGCTTGCTTTTAGCGAGGTTAATTTTTTTTTCCATGATCTCATGATAAGCGCGAACAAAATCAAGATCCTCTTCAGTATCAACCGAAAGCTTAAGGCTTGACGTGTCCTGATAACCCACAACATAAGCCGAACGAGCCCACTCCGGAGGCTGTCGCCTTAGAATCGTTGTTACATGTTCTCTGTCGGACGGGCTGACAGCGTTAGCATTTGCCCACTTGAAAAGAGCCGATGATATGACTTCACAATCGAGCCCGTCTGCATAGGTGCGGGTTTCTTCATCGACGTTGGAAACATAATCATATTTGTACTTAACTGCATTGACGATGTGTTTGGTTATCAAGAAATGAGGGATTAAAGGACAATCTCCTGTGATCCTTGCTACGTAATCAGGAGCCTCGTTCTTAACCATAACCATATAACGACTCAGAACATCGTGCTCGGGTCCAGTGTATACCGTCTCAGAATCTCCATATATTTCCTGGAGGGGATCGCCCTCGGGGACTAAGAGACAAACCTTTGCGAATATATTGCCGCCGTCAAAGTTGTTGATATACTTCGCAGATCCCTTGCAAGCCTTGAGAACCCAGTCAATAAGAGGACGGCCTGATATCTTCATTGTGGACTTCTTGGGAAGCCTTGAAGATGTCGATCTTGCCTGGATGCCGATCACTACTTTGCGCATTTATAAGCCCCCTCAAGAACCCGCTCATGGGCTTGGATCATGTACCTCTTGTTGCTTGCTGGCTGTTTGACCCATTCTTTAATCATGCGAACATAAGCAAGGTCCATATCACCTAGATTAAGCTCATGGCCGTTAATTTTGCATTTCCAAATAGGTGAATCATTGAAGATATGCGGCGGGCTCTTAGCAAGCCCGATGATGTTTATGCAGTCCCACTCCAGACCATCCGAGCCCGTCTTGAAATAGTTATAATGGGAGTCTTCGAGACCTCGACCCTCTGAAGGGGCTAGATGCTCATATTGGTTAACCATTCTCAAGCATTTAATCTTGTCGCAAACCTTGCGAACTTGATCGATATCTTTGCTTATGGGTTTCTCACACAGAACCTTGAAGTCATCAAGAATCATGAGATTTTCAAAATGGAATTCTGTCGGGCTAGCTACGATAATGCTATGAAGGTCTTTTTTGTATCTTGGAGCGTCTTGCCAGTCATGTTCATCAAACATAACAACATCGACGCCCAGCATCTCAAGGATTTTTTTGTACCTATTCCCCATATTACCGGAGCCGATTATACCAATTGCTTTCATCCTAAAACCCTCCCAACAAGCTTAACCAAGTCTTCTCTCTCAAATTTATGGAAATGTTGGCTTGTGTACTTGTCATCTTTAACGTCAACGCTCCAGCCTATTTCTTCATGAATCTTTTCACCCGGCCTGATTCCTACAATATCAATTTCATAGCTTGAAACCCCCAGGTGATCGGCAACGACTTCAAGAAGTGCCAAGATAGAGCTTGAACCAAGGGCTGGGACAAGCCTTCTTTTTGAACTTGAATCTCTGCTTCTCCAAAGGAATTCAGCAGCATCATCTAAGTGGAGCCAGAACCTTGTCATGTCCTTATGTGTGATGGGGATCTTCTCACCTGCAAGAAGTTTGTCTTTGAATATATGCAGGACCGAACCCCTTGAGCCCATGACATTTCCCCACAAGAAGACAAGGGCATCGTCTTTATCTCTCAAGTACCTCTCACTCATGGCCTTAGCCATCCCGTAAGCATTGACGGGACGAACGGCCTTGTCTGTTGTTGTGAAGATATACTTAGCCCCAGAAACCCGGGCATATTTATATGTGTTGATTGTCCCGTGATAGTTAACATCGGCACAATATTCAACATTATCCTCGCAGACCTCAATGTGTTTACTTGCTGCGAGATTGAACACGTAATCAGCTTTTTTAGGGAGTTTATCTAGCCATTCGTTGCCTCTTATGTCACCGAGGACATATTTTGCCGGGAATTTTTGTCGAAGCTCCTTTTGCCTCAATTCACAACGACTCACAATCCACACATTATAAGGCTCGGGATCGGCTTCTATCTGGCTACACAACGCCTTCCCAAGAGAACCCGTTCCGCCAAATATAACTATATTTTTCATTTTATTTATCCTTTGGAGAATACTCAAAGAGATAGGCGGGATCGAGAACATTCGTCACGACCACCGCCCCGCCACTTGTTAGTTCGGCGAGAAGTTCAGTTGCATCTTTGGTGAGCTTAGGCTGTGGGGATTTTCGTTTTCGGAGGATAAAAAGAGTCAATACTACATTAAGAAGCATTGACGCTGAAAGGATGATGATGGGCAAAATAGACATAATGAACACTCGCAATAGACAGTCAAAATATACAGAGGTATCTTAGCTTTTTGCTTATAACTCTTCAAGATTTTTTTAGTCAATCACCCAAGAAAGACATGCTTCTGGTCCGCCTGTGTTCGTTCTTGATGTGTAACCCGCTCCAGTCCAATCTCTATATGACAGAAGAAGATTTCCGCTTGTTTGAACTTGACACCCGATAAGATAAGCTCCGAATTCAGCGAATACTGATTCAACATTATCAGGTGGCAAAAACTGTGAAGGAATAAAAGACGAGCCTGTAGCGGGCTGTGCCATAGCGCTGTGGTTAGCACTATCTATTGACAGTGTTACAAGCTTCCCAACCCTAACAATTCTAACCGTTCCACCTGTAAAATTGCCCTCGCCAGAAAGGGAGTCTTCCCACTCTTCATAATAATCTAGATCATCATTACCAAAGTTAATATTGCCTTTAAATGTGTCGGCGTGTATTTCTGCGTGTTTCGAGCTAGACGTTCCGATGTCATAAGTTGAATCTGTCTTAACAACAATATCAGCCGCAATTGAACCCGTAATAGTTACATCATCACCGGAAGCGTTTCCAAGGGTCACGTTTCCATTGAATGAGGCAGCGCCCGCCACTGTTAATGCGTCGATAGAGAGAGACTTTGTGCCATCGGTTAAGCTGTTAATGATATCTGAGAAGTTGGTGTTAACCTCGGAGGCATCGGCTGCCGTTCCGTTTGAAAAGGTATAGGTTACGCTTGGATTTGCCATTATTTAATTCCTCCGAATTCTGGGGCCATATTAATAAATGAGGGCGGCTGTTCATTTCCTGGGGTTAATTGCCTAAGCCCAAATGCTCCGGCCCCTATTGCTTTTCCTGAGCCTATAAATCTTCCGGCTTTGGAAAATAAATCCTGACCAAATTGAGCCCGTGAGAGCAGGTTGAGCATTTGGGATCTCCCAAGAGAGCCCGCCTGTGATAATAGATTAAAAGTCTTGAGGAACTCAAGCCCCTGGGGGGTTCCCGAAGGCCCGATCATCGGCGGGATTGCGTCGAGATATATTTTAAGAGCTTCGGCCTTTTTGGCTGCGTTTTCCCCAAAGATTAGATTCCTTGTTTCTTGCGGGAGCTTATCAACAATTTTAGCAAGCTTGTTCGGGTTAATTTCACCCTTAAGCTCTGCCCTCTGAGCTATATCTTCGATCTTAGCGCTTCTCAGTCTTTCAAAAGCCTCTGGAAATGCCTTCTTTACCTTCATTATTTTAGCTGGGTCATTTGTTGCCAGGATCTTATTTATTCGGCTAATCTCTGGGGTTTTCTCAAAGAACTTACGAGTTACAGCTTTAGGTGAGCCCGCAATAACCCGGCCCCTTTGACCAAATATGTCTTGAACCTCGCGGGCTACCGTTGCATATATTCGATCGGCTTCAGGGATCTCTTTTGCAGCTTGTTCATATATTTCAGTTCCGCCCTCAAACTCCGCAATCTTTAAAAGAGCATCAGACCTTGCACCCGTTGTTTGATTATAAACCTCACCAAGAGCCCTTTTAACGGCTTCATTCTGGCTTGATCTTTGTTCTCTCCCTATTGCAGACCTAAACTTTTTAAGTTGGTCTAAAGTCTCAACAGAGCCCAGCTTTTTCTTGAATGACAAAAGAGCTGCAACAGCTTCATCATCAAACTCAAAAACATCGAGAACATCGTCAATGGTTCTCTCAATATCTTTTGGAGCTTCAACCAGCGGGGTTCTTTTGAACAGCGTTTCATATTTATTATAAATCGCTTCCGCTGGCCCTAGCTTTTCGCTTATCTTTTCCGAGAAGTCTTTTGCCGATTGTTCTCCAACCTCAAAAGCTGTTTGTTTGCCGGCTCTCTCAACAATAAGATCAGCAGCTTCTTGAGCTGCTTTTTGATTCTTTTTGATTTGCGATCTAAGCCCCATGCCGCCGACTTTGCC
>Ga0208795_1000491_pt1 | contig 19181 bp, 20 predicted proteins | sample CB_VirMetaG_6_FD_184541 | JGI IMG/M metagenome (GOLD analysis project Ga0208795, IMG submission 184541) | Freshwater to marine saline gradient viral communities from Chesapeake Bay - CB_1508_2 Viral MetaG (SPAdes) (version 4) | ecosystem: Environmental > Aquatic > Marine > Coastal | place: USA... | reverse complement strand
AGTGAAAAACCTAAAGTTTGTTATTCAATTACAGAAGTAAATATACAAGTAGTTTTTTGGTTCCAGCTATTTATTCATATAAGGAGAGTGTAGCTATGGATATTTTTCCGGATAAGAATTTAGCTCAATATAACGAACGAGTCAGGAAAAGGGCTGTTGAGGAATTAGAATTAACAGAACAGTTCCATAGAGCGATGGATGAACAATCCAAGCTTATTGAAAAGATTAAAAAAGCACAACAGGAAATGGATGATATCCGCAGCGGCAAGGTCAAGGGCACGATCACGGATGAAATGTACGCCAACCTTGCAAAGCACCAAAAAGAACTAGCGAAAGAGGAGCAATCGGCCAAAGAAGCAATAGAAAAACTCGATGATACAAATTATGCTCTATCTATATTTGGAATAACAGCCGAGAACGCAACACAAAAGCTTAAGGATTTTGCAAACTCTGCACAGAAGTTCTTCGCTGGAAAGACGCTTGGCGAAACTGCTAAAGAACTTTTCGCAAACACTTATTCCACCATGAACAAAATTATAGGCGAAGGATATTCCACATCTGCCGCCGGGGATTTGTCTGGAAAGTATATGTCCGAATTTACTAGTGGTGCTGCAATTGTTGGACATGAAAAATTTGGCGAATCTGTTTCGGAGTTAGCAAAGCTATATAGGAGTTACGACGACCCTCTTAATATGAAGGGACTTACTTCCGCCGTGGCTCATACAGCAAAAATGTTTTCAATGACATCTGCCGACGCAGCGGCATTTATGTCCAACCTAAATAGATTTGGCGGGATGTCCGCAGAGGATGCCGAGGGATTTGCAAATAGACTATTAAACAGTGGGCAAGTTACATCTTTGATGGGCGAACAAATGTCATCCATCAAAGATGACATGCACAAGTTTAATTTGGGTGCTGACGGAGCAAATGACGCTTTTGTTAGTATGCTAACAACATCCTCCAAATTGGGAGTTAATATTGGAAACATAGTAAAGAGTCTGGATAAATTCACAGACTTTAAGGAAGCAATGACGGAGGCGGTGGATCTAAGCAGAATCGGATCTACAGTATCCCCACTTCAGCTTATGGCAGCGGGTATGGGAAGCGCACAGGCAACAGAATCTTTAATGACTTCAGCAATGTCCGACATTGGATCAATGATGTCTGCCACTGGAAATATAAGTCAAGAAGGAAGGTTTAAAGCTCAACGATGGGGACAAACACTTGGGATGAGTGAGACTGAATTAATTAGAGCGGCACAACTGTCAAAGGCTTCTGGTGGAAAATCATCGGCAGTAGAAGAACTAAAAAACATAAGAGAACAAAACCTTAGAGCTGCCACACTTAGGGAACAGACAAATGAATTATTGGTAAGTATTCTTTCGAACCTTGAGCCAGTCATCAAGACATTGACTTCTTTCTTAAAGAAGAACGAACCATGGCTTAAACATGTGTTAGTTTTGTTGACGGCCGGGTTCGCTGGCGTCGTCGCCGGATTGAATGTGCTGGCGGGGATATTGACATATAAAACTCTTACCGGTGGCGGTGGTGTGATGAATGTTGGAAGGGGCTTTTTATCAAAGTTCGGTCTCGGTGCGGCCGCAGCTTCTCCGGCCGGCGGCGGGCTTCCTGCTGGGGGCGGCGGTGGAGCCGGCCGGTTTGGCAGTTTTTTCGGAAAAATGCCGTCCGCATCTTCTATGTTGCAAACTGCCGCCGCTGCCGTAGTATTTGCTGGTGCTATATGGGTTCTGGCAAAAGCACTACAGCAATTCAATAGCGTTGAATGGAAATCGTTGGGTAAAGCAGCACTGGCACTTGTTGGTTTGATGGGCGTGATGTTCATGATGGGGGTGTTCGTTTCTGCTTTTGGGTGGCTACTACTCGGCGGTGCTGCTGCGATTGCAGCATTTGGATTTGCCCTCATGCCTCTAGCGTGGGCACTTCAAATGTTTGGATCCGTAAGTGGTAGTGCTATCAAGGAATTGGCAGAAGCGTTGCCAGCATTGGCGTGGGGTATTGGTTTGTTGGCCGGTGCTGGTGCATTGTTCGCTCTCGGTGGACCGCTGGCCGCTATTGGACTTTTTATGGCATTAGGTACCGTAGTTGCATTGGGAGCGATTGCAAGTAAATATTCGGGTCCAATAGTCACTTTGGCTGAAGGCATAAATCTTTTGGCAGATGCTATGGGACGGTTAAATTCCATATCGATAAGTGATGCAAAATTTGACAAAATAGAGGGGCAGCTTAACAGATTGTCCAAAATAAAAATAGAGGGTGCCGCTTCCGCAGAAGCGGATCTAGGTCAACCACTACTTATTAGTCAAACAATAAATATGGACGCCAGAAAGGTTGGCGAAGCGATGTATGAATACAACATAAAGAGATCATAGAGGGGGAAAAATGGCAGACAATTATGATGAAAATACACCGAGGTTTCCATATTGGAAAAAGGCTCCCATAGACCCCTATGATAGTCAGACTTCGCGAATTCCAGATGAAGTCCCTAGCTTGGACAAATATGATTGGCAAGCTAGTAAACTTGGGTTGGAAAAAATAGATGAGTTGTTTAGATCTTACAGTGAATCCTATTCTCTTATATCCAAGGCTGAGTTAGATTACGAGAGACTAAGACAACTCAATATTGAAAGTTCTAGAAATTTCGATTATGCAGAGATGGGACTCGACGCCGCGGCCGCGGCCCTGAAGGCGGGAGCAACCAATGCCGCTATAGGTCTCGCTGCGGGGAGATTCGGAGGGGGACTTAATGCTCTCAAAGTAGATCCAGCCCAAGCGGTGTTGGGATCGGTTAAGAATTCTATTTTGCGTGGGTATTCTGGAAAGGGTGTTGGTCCTAAAAATAGGCTACCAAGGGAAATGTTCGTAGACGATATACGAGAAAAAAATGTCAGAGAACAAACGTTAGATGATTGGCAACACCAATTGGTGGCAAACATAACATCTGCTGTTGGCAATAAGTATAGCAAGGGAATAGTAATAGATGTAGCAGATGCCCTTGGGGTTGGTAAGTATGTTCCTCCGGGCATACCAACAAAAATAAGCTTATTGAATCGGTCGTATAATGGTGGTGTGTTGAACGGCGTGATAACCGACGGCGGCAACGATCCAATAGAAAAAAAGATTGGGGATAACTTATTTACAACAGATATTAGTACTAATAGTTTCGCCAGAATTATAGCTCACGCACTAAGACCCATATTGTCCACTTTCGACAATATAGACATATCAGAAGAAGATAGTGTAGACTACCATATAAAAAGGGTTGCGGCAGAATTAGGAAAGAGCCGTTCGGAAAAATCCATTTACGATAGATCTAGTGCTGAGGAACGTCTTGATATTCACAATTGGTATCTTTCTAATCGATGGAAAGATCCACGCGGCCCAGCCGCAGACGACTTCGGGGACACCAAGGAATATACATCAGGCACAACAATTCCATTAGATGTTCTATTAGATGCTGTTGGGACAAAATCGAGAAAATCCGATGTAGATGAGTCCCTGAAAAAGACCGCCAACCTGTCTCTTACACCACCGGACGACGACACCGACAAAATAACAAACAAATACTCTGCCTATTCTAATGAGTCTTATGTTCCCCAAAAAATAAACGAACGACAATTCCCATTCAGCATAGAGAATATATCAAACAACAAAACATTATATTTTCCGGCATACATAAGGGTTTTAACCGAGACAGTATCCCCAAGTTGGAATTCCATGTCCTTTATAAACCGATCTGAAGATTTCTATGTATACCAAAAAACAGATCGGGCATTAAATCTTGAGTTCTTTTTGTTTGCGGGCGCGTCCGGCGAAAGTGTAAGTAGTGTTTCAACGCAGGCCGTGGGTTACGACATAACAGCATCTAGGGAGTGGAAACGCGACGGCGTGACCGACCCACAAATAACAAATCTCCCGCCAGTGATAACTCACAAAAAAATGTGGGAATTAATAAATGATCTTCATGGGTGTACTAGACCAAATTATTACCATCCCGAGGGTGAGGACGGCGTTCATAAGTTCGTAACTGGACCATATTTAAAAATAACAATCGGAGAAATGTATAAATCACAATTGGCGATTCTAGATAGCATAACCATAAACTATGAGCCTCTAATTTGGAACATGAATTCTGAGGATAAACTGGCACCGATGGTTGCAAATTTAACTTTGGGGTTTAAGTTTATGCACCAAAAAGTTCCGACTTCGAATAGTAATTTCTATGGTCACGTTAATCAATAGTATCAGTAATAAATTGGAGGCATATCATTATGGGGAGATATAAAAACATACTCAAGGTCAATAAAGCTAAAGACAACGTTCCTCTAATCAGAATAGACAGCAAACCCAAACAAAGTGATATGTATATAACCTATCGCTCAGAAGATAGATTAGACCTAATTTCCAGTAGGATATATGGAAAGTCAGAATTCTATTGGGTAATACTTGAAGCAAATGGATATTCTTTGGAGTTCGATATAGAACCCGGAGAAATATTGAGGGTTCCATATCCACTTTTTGATTACATTGGATCGATGAGGTAAGATTGTGTCAATTCCAATTTGTAGAGTTAATGTTTATGATGATTTTTACGATCCTTCGACCACGACGCCGGACCCGGCGACACCAAAGTATAGAATCAAGGGAGATTACGAATATTCCCCCACAGGGCAAACTCTATTTTCAGAGGAATCTCTAGGTCTTTCTAGCGCAAAGATAGATCTCGGCGGTTCGTTCATCGATGTATCATTAGAAATACCCCTACCAAATAATATGATAGTCGAAGCTCAGTATTCCGGCGGGGCACTATATGACCTTCTTAGGTATGATAACTATTGGAGCGTTGAATATGGTTGGGGGGACAAGATTGTGAATTCAACATTTTCAACATTTTCTATTCACAACATGATGATCAGAGATTTCTCCCTTGATTACGATACATCCAAACGTTTCTTTAATCTTAAGATAGACCTTGCCCCTAGGATTATACAAATATTGAGAAATATAAATTTAATACATTGTCCTGATATTATAATGGCCGTGATGGGAGAATATAGAGAAAGTTCAAATTGGAATAGGTTTAAGGCATTCTTCGGCGGAAAGGATGCCATAAACGACCCATACAATGGACCCCCCGTTGCTGCTATAATTGATATAGTATTGGCGGGAGCGAAGAATTATATTGAGACCATTGAGCAGATCGACCATAGTGGTTCCACCGACGACGGCATTAGATCGCTGGAAAAATATAAGATTTGGTCTTGGCCGAAGGAAATAAAACTCAACCTTAAGGGGGCCAGTGACCAGTATGTAAAATTTGTTGATCGCCTTAAAGATTTAAGGGGGAAGTTTTATATTGAAGAAATAAAAAAAGGAAGATCCACAGGGGAATTTTTGAATCAGGGTGAGCTAAATGCTAATAGGACGGAGATTTTGAAAATAGCGGAAAAACTCGCTGACGGTTTCGGAAAGACCGAAGTGCAGACCACCGACGAAGATGGTGATAAAAAAATGGTTCCTATTGATGAATACATTGACATTAGAAAAATTGGCATAAGCACACAATTAAACGCATCTCTTGTAACAGCAGACAAGAAAGAAATTCCAAAGTTGTCAGATTTCTATTTTACATTTGTTGGAGAGGACATTCCCACCCAAAAGGGGGAATTAAGTAAAAAGAGAACCAATGATTGGGAGAGAGTAAGGGAAAATTTACTAGATTATGATTACATAGCTGGAACCAGTCTATATTCATTTTTGGATGAAATATTAAAGGACAATGGATACATACTTGCCTTTACTCCCGGCATTATTAATAACCAAGCATCATCAATCAAGCAGTTGGTAATTCCAGCAAGCATAGATCCATCTACATCTTCAAATGAGGAAGAATGCATCTTGTCGGTTTCTCCTAATGGTTCCGAGTATACTTTCCAAAGTACGACTGCCGGAACGGAAGGATCATTATATTTTGGTGGAAAAGAATTGGTTGAATTCGAAGAAGCGGAAGTGGATTATTTCGATTTACATAGCATGAAAAATGTGATATTATCTGTGACACTAGACGCAACGGGTGGAAAAAAGACAATAGCAACAGTTAGATCCGAGGAAGCTTTAGTTGCGAACGCCGATGGTGGAGACGGCGAGAACAAAGACGTTCCAGCAAAGGACGTTGAGATATATGATTTCTTGACCAAACTTGCTAAAACTGTAAAGATGAAGATAATAGGTGTACCCCACATTAGACCTTGGGATGTGGTTAATTTCACCGCATTGGGAGAACTATTCACGGGAAGGTATAGAGTAATAACTGCGTCTCACAATATTTCCAACGGCACTTATGAAACGGAATTGGAACTAATGGAAACAATAATACCAATAACCCCCGATCCCGCGCCAACCCCGACACCCAAGACCGTGATGGGGAATGATGACACCATTTCGTGTGTAGGGTGTCACCAGCCATGGACGGGCCCGCCGCGAGATACTACGGAGATGAAGTATATTGACTTCAAGAATAAATGGGAATAAATGGGGCGGCAGTTAGTAACATAACAACACCAACGAGAGGTTCTAAAAAATGAAGCTAATGACAATAGTGGTTCCAGACAACAACTACGATTACAGCATAGATCAGATTTACAGTAATGAGCTAATCAATGTTGTCAATGAATCCGATTATAAAGGTAGTTCTCTACCTACGTTGATTTACACACACAAACTTGCCAAGCGACTTTATCCCGACATCACGTTTTCCATACTGGATGAGGGTGGGGAGATTGAGGTTGGTGTGCGTTGGTGTTTTGGTTCCGAAGAAAAAAGGAGCGATTACATATTCAAGTATATTGATCGTGTTGTTGAGGATTATCTTTTCTACATTGACAATGGGATAGATCCTGTTTTTGATGACTATGACATAGAGACATTTATTGGTAGTCTATGTCCATATCCATTGATACACAATGGCAAGTATGAAATATACTTTGTTGAAATGTTGAAGGACAATAGGGTTGTCGTATCTTCCCTTAAGAAAGACGCAATGATTTATGCGGGGTATGATCCAGACGAATTTTTCTATACAGCAATTGAAATGCTTGATGGAGAATGTTTCGTTTTGAGTACCGACGAATTTGATTTTGATATGACTCATTCTATCCCACTATTTGTGATTGATTTCATTCAAGCGAAAAGTGGAGACGTTCTAACCATAGATAAGTTGAAGGATAGGTTGCCAATGACAAAGGGTAGTATTCTCACATATTATATGAAGTTGGCTCATTATCACAACATTATACCATTCATCATTGGACGAACGCAATGATAGTGGACCGCACATACGACAGACTTATAGATACGGCACGCGCAGAAAAGATATTGTCCAATTCAACAATTCATGTTGATATGGACAAGCTTCGTGCGTATGTCTTAACTCATCGCAGAGACAAAGAGGCGTGGAGATTTCTTCGCCTATCTGCGGAAGGGAACGGATACTTAACCTGTCAATGGTATGGTAGAGATAAGAGAACATATCGAATATACCCAAAGAAGGGTGAACCACAACTAACAACCCTATCTAATGTCGGCATTCTTTCTTCATTCACATCCAGACACCAATCTGGAAAGATAGTTTGCATTGATTATAATCAATTTGAGTATTCCATCATTAGATGTTTGCTCGACCTCAAGGATGCTCCAATTGACATTCACTCTTGGGCAGCGGATGTTCTGTCTATGCCAAGGGATGTTTGTAAGATTTTGAACAACGCAATACTGTATGGTTCTAATGATGACGTTCAAAGGCGTGCGAAGGATCTTTATGAAAGAGTGGAACGAAAGGGAGTAGAAAAATATTTGCGAATGATAATTCAAATTCGTTCCAAAATTGACACTTTTATTTTGGATAAGAAGGATTCCTTTATTCGGAACGGATATATAATTAATGGATATGGTAGGAGAATATATCCTAAAAATAATTCTAGTATATTCAACAACTTGATACAGTCTGTTGGATCGGAGATAATGATTGATACAATCATCAATCTGAATAGCGTAAATAGTAATAGTTGGAACATAATGTTTCAAAGGTTTGATGCCATATACTTTGATTTTTCGGAGAAAGCGTTAAAAGATGAACTGGATGAAGTAAAGAAAATTATAGTTGGCTCAAACAAAGACATAGACTTGTCGGCAACAATATCTATTGGCGACAGTGTGGCAACACTGAAAGAACACACAAAATGAACAAATCAATTTTACTCGCATCCTTTGTTGAACGGGGGGACTTATATATAGCACTTGAAAAAATATCCAAGATGTGCAAACTTTCAGAACGTGGTCGCATATTCACCTTCATTAATGAGAATGACAACAATGAATATATACTAACTTACAATCTCTACGCTGAATATGCGAACATAAAATTCACATCCATATGGGAGAACACAATAAGCATCCACAGAAAGAAGCAAACAAATACCCTCTACTCACTCAACGCTATGAATGAACTCATAAAGAGTAAGAATTGGGGGAGACTCGATAAATCTTACAGGATAAATTGGGAAGACTACGAGAACAGTTTTCTAATTATAAAAAACGGAAAGCTTAAAATAATACCCATAAGAATGGTGAAGATAAACCACTAAAATATTTTTTCAGATTTCGCTTTACATTCACAGACACACTACATATAATACACAAAGTCAGGGGTAGTAATAAATGTTTCTACCCAACATCAAACAAACACAATAGACAGGAGTAACACATTATGGACACAAGCAGATTGGCAAAGCGATTGGCGCGACTTCAGGAGCGCAAGGGTGGGGGAAGCGGAAAGAACATTTTTTTCAAGGCTCCCGATGATGGCAAGAAGGCAACATTGAGACTGGTTCCTTATCCTCATGATGAAAACAATGAACCCTTCCTTGAGATTGGTTGGCACTATAATGTTGGTGGGCACAGGTCTTTGATTTGTCCTCGCGAAACCTATGGTGATCCTTGTCCCATTTGTGAACTGGCAGAACAGTTTCGCAATATGGGTGGTAAGGACAATTGGCGCATCTTCAAGAACCTTTCCCCCAAGCTACGATACTACTCTCCCGTGGTAGTTCGTGGGTCGGAGGATGAGGGAATCAAGTTGTGGGGCTATGGAACTACAATTTACGAGGATCTTATCAGCAAGTTCATGGACCCCGATTGGGGAAATCTTGCGGACCCGATGACAGGTCGAGATGTCAAGGTCTGGACCATCCCCAAGGGTGCCGCTGGAAATGACACTGACTACGCAAAGCCCAAGATGGACGTTAGTCCTTCGCAGTCGCAAATGCTTCAGAAAAAGGCGGATATGAAGACCTTGATTGAGAACATTCCGAATTATCTTGAAGATGGGGAGTCGTTCAAGTCGATGTCGTATCAAGAGCTTCAGGAAATCGTTGCCAAGATGGCAGACTTTGATGAGGACGATGCTTCCGAGGACAGTTTCTATTCGTCCGACAAAATGGAAACTGACAACGACACATCTTCAAATGCGGGATCGTTAGAGGATAAGTTGAGTGCCTTGTTCAAGGATGATTAATAATGAGCGAAGACAAACTTTTCATTGTTCGGGGGACTGGATTTCCCATGGACGGATCTGTTGTCTTTGTTGAATCAGTGGGGGATGATGGATTTTGTTCTGTCGTCCCCTACAATTCACCGACATCAAATTCTCCAATAAAAATCCACAACGGTTATTTACAAAGTATTGATATGACGGAGGAATTCACATACAGTTTTGCCATTGTAAAGTTTGACAGCAAAGCAAATGTGGTGGACTCAGAAAAATTCGAAGTGAAACACACACTGAAAAATGTCAATGCTTCTGCCCTAGCTGAATTCGTCAGCAATACCGTTTCACCTTTGCTTAAAATGGAGTAATAATTTATGACAAAGAAAAAAGGTTCGTCTTTTGAAGATGAACTTATAGACGATCTTAATTCGTCTTTCGCAAAAAAGAGTTCCAACGCAACAGCATCTTACTTATGGCAATCAACAGCCGACGTTAAGAATTGGATCTCTACTGGTTCTTTCATGTTAGACCTTGTTTTGTCCAACCGAAAAGATGGTGGCATTCCAACAGGAAGATTGACCGAAATTTCTGGTGGGGAGGGTGCTGGTAAGACTCTACTCGCATCATACATTCTTGCCGATACTCAACGCAAGGGTGGGGTGGCAATTCTCATTGACTCCGAACACGCCGCATCTATGGATGTGCTGAAAGCGTCGGGAGTAGATGTTGAAAAGTTGGTCTATTCACAGTGCAACACCATAGAGGATGTGTTTCATGCAATGGAGCGCATAGTTTCGATGGTTAAGACTTCAGGACAAGATAGACCAATCACCATTGTTTGGGACTCTGTTGCAGCAACCAGTTCCCGCGCAGAAGTCGAAGGAAACTATGGCGATGCTACAGTTGGTCTTGCGGCAAGGCTAATTTCTCAGGCGTTGAGAAAGTACATTCCAATTTGTAGCAAGCACAACATTTGTCTTGTGTTCATCAATCAGTTGCGTACAAAAATTGGTGTGAGCTTTGGAGACAACAATGTAACACCGGGGGGTGGAATGTGTCTTGCCCCCTTAGTATGTGTATAAACTGCGAACGAATTCCGTGAATTGCTGGAACACCCTTAGAGCCTTTATTACTACAGCATAGTTGGCAACGACAAGTGCGAATGTTAAAAAAATGAAGGATTGGGCAATCAGCAGCCAAGGGACTTGGTGACAAGTTCAAGGTTCAGAGACTAGTAAAATTAACCTTTAATTAAAAAATATGGTGGAGTTTTTCCATATCACGATATTTAATATTAAAGGAGAAATTACCATGAGCGCGGAACATAAAGTGACATGTAGAGAATGTGGAAAAAAGTTTGTTAATGTAACAAACACCCACTTGAAAAAACATGGAATGACATTGGATGAATATCGTGAAAAATATCCCGGCGAAAAATTATGTTTAACCAATTGGTTAGACGATTGGAGAATGTCGGAACAAAATAAACAGAATATGATTGCTGCTAATTCTAAGGTTTATTCTAATGAAGATATTAGAAATAAACAAAAAAACAGCATAAATGAATATTGGGAACGGGCTTCATCAAGAAGTAAACACTCATTAACAATGAAAAAGGTTGTTAATGAAAATCCAGAAAAATTCCCACAATGTTTTAATTCTGTAGTCACGGATAGAATGAAAATGTCAAACTATGAGAGATGGGTGGAGGATTTTGGGGTAGATATTGCCAATGAAAAATTGAAGGAATGGAAAGCAAGATGTGTTATTCCCTCAAAGAACAGACAAACAAAGATAGAGACTTTGTGTGAAAAATTCTTAATGGAATTAAACATTGATTATATTCCGCAATATGATAAGATTGGAAAATATTGGTGCGATTTCTATCTCCCAAAGTATAATCTAGTTCTTGAAGTTGATGGTGACTATTGGCACGCAAATCCAGAAATGTATTCTGAGGATGATGTGATTGGTGCTAAAAAAACGAAAGCCAAAGACATTTGGGAACATGATAATAAAAAAACTCAAAGTATTTTAGATGCTGGATATAATATTCTTCGCATCTATGGAAACAAACTAAAAAAAATCTCTACAGAAGAACTTTATGAAGATATAGTCCAAGCATCTGCGAAAGTAGATGAATAAGGGAAAATGAAGGCAATACCTTACCACGCAAGTATTAGACTAAGACTATCGCATTTTAAGCAGATCAAGGATAAGAATGGAGACTTGGTTGGACGAATTGTAAAATGCGAAATAAAGAAGAACAAGGTTGCACCACCGATGCGAACTATGTACTATACTATCCGATGGGGAGATAAGCCCGGAGCTTGGATTGACGATGCAGAAACAATGTGGGATTCTGGTATTCGCTCAGGAGTTCTAGAAAAGGTTACGGCACAAAAGCACCGTTTCGTTTATCCATCCACAGGAGAGGAAGTAGAAATTGTTCGTCGTGTATTCAATGATATCATTGTTAATGATGAAAACTTTAAGGATGAATTCAAAACGGCACTTGCAAACTCATATATCATTACGGCAGAAAACATCGCAGACGAAGATGTGGTGATTGTCGATTCGCCAGATGAGGAAGGATTAGAATAATGGCAAACAAAGAACACGATTTCCTTATTACGCTTAGAATGGATGGAAAGACAATTGCATCCAGAAACGTAAAGGTCGTTGAGTATAACGACAATGTTATTTACTCTCTCCGTCTAAACAAGCTAATGCAGGACATGTCAGCATTGGTGGAGGATGCCTTGAAGGACAATAGCGTAGAAGAAGGTCATCGTCTACTTCAGCGTGGATTGTTTTAGGGGGTCAATAAATGACCATCAACAGAAGGGTTCTTCTTGTTGACTTTTACAATCTCGTTATCCGATGCTTTAATGTGGTCCCCATTACGAATGAGAATGGGGACCACTTTGGAGGAACCTTTGGGTTTCTTCGGGGATTGAAGTCAGCAATAGATTTGTTTACTCCTACCGATGTTATCATTGTGTCCGATGGACCAAATGCGGCATTACGTAGGAAGATGTCGAACAAGGATTACAAGGCGAACAGAAGTAAGGAATGGAAGCGTGGAGTTGTCAAAGCTTTTGACTTCCTCAATGAGCGGGAACAAAGCGACAGTTTCAACTACCAAGTCAAACGCATTCATGACTATCTTTCAGTGCTGCCAGTTAGATCCATTGGTGTTCCGTATGTTGAAGCAGATGACATCATCGCGGAAATATGCAACACTACGGATTATGACTGCATCATTTATTCGACCGATGCCGACTATAAGCAGTTGGTTTCGGATAGAGTTGTTTGCTACAATCCAATGGCAAAACAACTAACCTCAGTCTCTACATTTAGAGAAAAATTTGGCTTTATTCCAGAGAATTTCATTCACTACAAGACGATCATAGGGGATAAGAGTGATGGGTTGGATGGGGTAAAGGGGATCGGTCCTAAAACCTTTTTAAAGCTTTTTCCTGAGGCCAAAGAAGAAATTTTTGAATCGACGGATGACCTAATCAAGAGGTCATTATACATAGTAGCAAGTAAGGGTAAGGGATTTTCCTCTGCAATCAAAGCGAAACATCAACTACTTATAGACAATGAGGATGTCATAAGGGAGAACTGGAAGCTTATGCAGTTGAAAGATGCTGATATATCCTTGCAAACAAAGGACTTGGTGAGGGAGTTGCTACAACGTCCACCACACAAGTTCAATAGAACAAAGCTCCGATTGATGTTCCTTGAGGATAAGCTTCAAGCACAAGTCAAGAGCTTTGATGGTTGGTCAATGACCTTTTCAAGATTAATGACGAAAGGATAAATGAATGAGAAACATTATTGGGGTTTTACTATTATTGGTTATTATGATTGCCTCCGGGGCGAACGCATATGATCACACAGATTTTACAATGTCCATTGACACACGGGTTGATTTTACAAACGACAATAACGATAGTTCGATCAATCCTATGCTTCGGGAGTTGTCAGTATTACATAGCACAGACAATGTTGAAATCTTTGCAGAGTATGACGAAGCGACTGGAACTATCATCGCGGATGAGCTTGCATATAAGTTCGAAATGTTCGGGATGAATGGTAGGTTGGGTAAGATTGTAAATCCATTCGGGTTTGATTATCTTGAGCGAACTGCGAACAGCGTTTTTATGAGTGCGCCGAGACAAACATTTTATGATTATGGCTTGAGTTTTGGAACCAACTATGATATACTCAACGCAGAGGGGTTCATCAATGGGAGCAATGATTTCACATTGAGGGGAACATTGAATTTGCTTGACGATGGATTTGTTACTTCGGTTTCATACACTGAAAATGACTTAATGACATCTGATTATGGTGAGTGGGCAATCAACAACAAGTTCCTTTATTCATCATTGGTATTCAATGTATCGCTTCTTACGGAGTATTATCCCGACACGGGTGGATTTTGGTCTCGTAGTGTTGTCTCGCCGGGAGTTTTCAACATTGTTGGAATTATCTGTGGATATTACAACACAGAGGCGAACAATATTCTTGGCGTAGATAATTATACCTACACACCCGATGCTTGGGTATACGGGTTCTATGTTGATGTAGCACCAAATACAAATGTATCTTTTGAGTGGAATTCAAACGAAGACCTCTCTCCACTATATGCAAGATTAACCACAAGATTTTAATGATAACCACAGGGGGTAATTGCTATTGACTTCATTTGAGAAGTTTGGTGAGGCATTCCAAACCAAGATATTATATCACATCATTATGGATAAGATGTTTGCACTTCAGGTGATGGAAATTCTTGATCCAGATTTTTTCAGTAACGAAAGTTATGTTGAGCTTGCAGACATCATAAGAGATTGGAATGAAAAGTATAATACTATTCCGTCCTTTGAAAACCTTGAGACTTTAGTAAAGACAAAAAAGGAAGATGAGATAGAGCGGGAGTATTTACTAACCCTCATTGAGGCTATTAGAAGTATAGCGGATGTCTCCGACAAAACATTCGTCATTGAAGAGACGGTAAAGTTCTGTAAGCAGCAAGCTATGAGAAACGCCATTCTTCAATCTGTAGATTTATTGAATCGGGAAGAATACGACAAAATATATAGCGTTGTCCAGCGGGCCATTACCGCTGGACAAGCTAAAGATATTGGTCATACATATGTGGAGAGTGTGTTGGGGAGAACAACGGAGAAAAGATATCCAGTAGCTACTGGCTTTCCCCTGTTGGACACCGAACACATTGCGGGCGGATTGTCAGCAGGAGAGCTTGGTCTATTTCTCGGGGGAACCGGGGCAGGAAAGTCTTTCCTGCTTGCACAAATCGCCTATGCTGCTTTTATGCAAGGGAAAACCTCGGTTATATACTCCTTTGAGTTGGGGGAAGTTTCATTTGGTCTGCGATTGGATTCCAAATTTACTGGCATCCCATTGAGTAACCTTTTGTCCGACACAAAGGGGGCATATAGAAAACAGGTTATTGATGCGATTAACAAAGCCAAGGAAAACATAGATGGAAATCCTGAAATTATTATCAAAGAGTATCCAACAAAGGGAGTAACATTACCAACGATGAAGAACCACCTTTTGCAGTTGAAGGCAAAGGGGTTGAAACCGGATGTTATCATTGTTGATTATGCTGACTTGATTAGACCAACGTCGTCATATAAAGAAAAGCGATATGAGCTAGAGTCCACAGTCGAACAGTTGAGAGGATGGGCAAGGGAAGAAGGTGTTCCCGTATGGTCAGCATCACAAACAAACAGGGAAGGTTGGGATACTGCCGTTGTCAAGTTGGGTACGATAAGTGAAGCCGCATCAAAAGCGTTTGTTGCCGATTTGGTTATTGCCATTGGTAGAGATCAAAATCTGATCGACAACAATATGGCGTGTTATTACATAGCAAAGAGTAGATTGGGGAGGGATAAGATTCCGTTTGTCGGTAGATTTGACACATCAACAATGGATTTTACCATAGATGAGGAAGGATACGACGCAGAACATTATCAGGTCGAGGAAGCACAAAACAATATGAATGAAGCAGTAAGAAATGTTTTGCGTGGAACAACCTCTCCACGAACGGCAAATTCAAACCTTCAAAATATAATAGACCTCATAGGAGAATGACCATATGGAAATTTCAAACAAGATATTATCGGACATAACCGTTCATATGAAGTATGCTAAATACATACCACAGTTGAACCGCAGAGAGACTTGGGAGGAAATAGTAGATAGAAACAAAAGGATGCACCTTAAGAAGTATCCTAACTTGAGGGGCGAGATTGAAGATGCTTACAAGCTTGTCTTGGATAAGAAGGTTCTACCATCAATGAGGTCGATGCAGTTTGCGGGAAAGCCGATTGATATAAGTCCCAACAGAATTTACAATTGTGGGTATGTTCCAATGGACGATTGGAGAGCATTCCACGAAATAATGTTCCTGTTGTTGGGTGGAACTGGTATTGGATATTCCGTACAGAAGCATCACGTTGAAAAGCTTCCAGAGATTAGAAAGCCCAACAAGAATAGAAATAGAAGGTTCCTCATTGGAGATAGTATTGAGGGGTGGGCAGACTCAATCAAGGTTCTCATAAAGTCATACTTCTATGGTGGATCAAATATAGTATTTGACTTCGATGACATTAGACCAAAGGGTGCGAGACTTATAACTTCTGGTGGGAAGGCTCCCGGACCCCAACCACTAAAGGAGTGCATCATCAAGGTTCGCGGAATCCTTGACGAAAAAAACGACGGAGATCAGCTTACTCCGATAGAAGTTCACGATATTGTTTGCCACATAGCAGACGCAGTACTCGCGGGGGGTATTCGTAGAGCGGCATTGATTTCTTTGTTCTCAGCAGATGATGATGAAATGATTGCATCAAAGGTTGGTCATTGGTGGGAGTTGAACCCACAGAGGGGTAGAGCAAACAATTCTGCCGTCTTGGTGCGTAGCAAGATTGATCGTGAATTTTTCAATGGACTTTGGGAGCGCATCAAAGAAAGCGGATCAGGAGAACCCGGAATATTCTTCACCAACGATAAGGATTGGGGGGTCAATCCGTGTTGCGAAATAGCACTTCGCCCAAACCAATTTTGCAATTTGACAGAGGTCAACGTTTCCAATATAGAAAGCCAAGAGGATTTGAATGAACGAGTTAAGGCCGCCACATTTATAGCAACCCTACAAGCTGGATATACCGACTTCCATTATCTACGACCAATTTGGCAGAGAACAACAGAGAGGGATGCGTTGCTTGGTGTGTCAATGACAGGCATAGCATCAAAGAGGGTTTTCGATTATGATATTGAGGAATCGGTGAAGTTGGCAAAGAGTGTAAATAAGGACGTGGCAGAAAAGATAGGAATCAATTCTGCTGCTAGAATAACTTGCGTAAAGCCAGCGGGGACAACATCACTAACTCTTGGTACATCCAGTGGAATACATGCTTGGCATAACGATTATTACATTAGACGAATTAGAGTGGGAAAGAACGAGAGTATTTATACATATCTATATGAGAATCATCCAGAGTTGGTTGAGGATGAATTTTTCAGTCCACACGATACAGCAGTAATTTCCGTTCCGCAGAAATCCCCAAGTGGAGCAATAACGAGAAACGAAAGTGCCATGGAATTACTTGATCGTATCAAGGTGGTGAATGAAAAGTGGATAAAGCCCGGACACACTAAGGGAATGAATACGCATAATATCTCCGCGACTATCACCATCAAACCCGATGAGTGGGAAGATGTTGGGGATTGGATGTGGGAAAACAGGAGTGTGTATAATGGTCTTAGTGTGTTGCCACATAGCGATCATACTTACAAGCAGGCACCGTTCGAAGATTGCACCAAAGACGAATATGAAACACTCATGAAGTCTTTGGGTGAGATAGATCTAACGATGGTGGTTGAAGATGAAGATAATACAGACCTAAGGGGTGAAGTTGCTTGTGGCGGGTCTGGTTCCTGTGAAATTGTCTAACGAAAGGTTATTGGTATGAAGAAACCCAACAGAAAGGCGCGGGCGATAAAGCAGCGCAAGACAGAAAAGAGAAACAGAAACAACAAGAGAAAGATGGAGGCGAAAAAGCAGAGTGTAAATGAACGAAACAATGCTATAGCTGCAAGGAAGGAACGGTTGTTTGAGGAATATAGAAAAATGCTTATTCAACAGTTTGAAGCTTCACAGAAGGGTGGGTAGGTAGGTGCCCAATAAAAAGAAATCAACAAAGATTATCAAGATACGGGGAGGCGGCAAGAGAGGCCGTCCCCCCGTTCGTTATAGGAGACAACCTCCAAAAAATATGTCAAGTGTTCTGGTAACTATGCGTAAGGGTATGAGATTTAGAATTGGAATTCTATTGGAGTTCTCCTATGGAACAAAGCAAAATATTGGTGAAGTTGGGGGTTGGAAGAATGACCCAAAACCAAGGTTGCTTGTTTTCTATGACGACAAGCAAAAATATATTGAGGGATTGAACACCAACTATCTGTCAGATTATTACATTAGAAAGTTGAATATAATAATAAGTAAATACCCCGGATTAGTTAGTGGGGAGGGTGGCGATGCGGTGGATTCTGCAAACGCCAAAAGATTTTATGCGATCATAAAAAAAACCGCTCCCTTTGCCATAAAAAAGGGGTATAGGAAATATTTGCGTAAAAGCATAATAAGTCCAGTAGTATTTATGTATGGTGACGAAATTTTGAACGAACTTTCCCCGGCCGCAGCGGACGCTGAAGATTATGAAGAATATAAAGGAGAATAATTACAATGTGGTATATAGTAGATGTGTGGTGGGACCGCAGCGATGAAGGAACCCCCAATGACAACTTTATGGTATATGCAAACAGTGAAAGCGAAGCACAAAAGATTGCAAAGAAATGGGGACCACCAGTAGACTTAACCGTTAAGAAAGTAGATCCTAAGTATGCAAAGAATGCAGAGGATGCAATATCAATGTTCCACAAAAAGAAAATCTCCGTAGACTTTGTGGTAGATAAGGATGGACGAATGCATAGGATCAAAAATGAGAAAATTCAGGGGCAGATTAGTGAAATTTCAACAAAGGGATCTATGTATTTGAATGAAGGATACACACGATTTCCAACTCTACAGAAATTAGTCCAAGTCCAATACACAGACCCAAGAAACAAAGAGGGTGGATTCAAAATACACACGGAGTTTGATGGGCCATATGTAAATGACATGGGAGTAATAGAGGGATCGTATGTTATGTATGAGGACGAAAATTTTCCCGGAAACTTCATAGGGGTTCATGTATCTAACGAATTAAGTGAGGAAGATGGAACCCCCGAAATAAATGTTATTGCTATGGATAGGAACAAAAAGCTTGTTCGGGACAGAATGGCGTGGCGACGGCGCAAGAGCAATGCTGCCATCAATGAGGCAATTAATGAAGCCATAGATAAATCAAAATGGTAAAATCACAATGAAGAACGTCGATTAATGCTTACCAGAGAGTAGCAATCGAAAGGAAAACCAAATGATATTTACATGCCCAATGTGTGGCAAAGGCTACACCATACCAACCTACGACGAAATGAACCATAAACACATTGATTGTAATTGTGGATGTAA
>Ga0208795_1000484_pt1 | contig 19299 bp, 32 predicted proteins | sample CB_VirMetaG_6_FD_184541 | JGI IMG/M metagenome (GOLD analysis project Ga0208795, IMG submission 184541) | Freshwater to marine saline gradient viral communities from Chesapeake Bay - CB_1508_2 Viral MetaG (SPAdes) (version 4) | ecosystem: Environmental > Aquatic > Marine > Coastal | place: USA... | reverse complement strand
CCGAAGAATATTAGTGAATTATGGCCTCTGTCGGAGTTTGCTCCACTATCATCCATTGTTTCATGGTGTCCTGTTGTAGAGGTTATTCCATTGGATGAAGTGTAGCCATTTCCAGGATTTGTGCCGCCGTTTCCAGCATTACCTACTGTAGCATAATCACTCGTAGTACTCATTGCAGAGGAAATTGTTACAGTTGTATTTCCAGATCCTGTATCTGTAATGCTTGAAACAGAAAAGCTATCACGAATAACAGTAGGCGAAGGAGTGGAACTAAAGTTTACCCAAGCCTTAGCCGACCCATTGACGACATACTCAGTGCCTACGGATGTTGTGCCATCGGAGATGTTTGATACGACTAGATTGCTCATGCTAGGTCTCCGAATACTGCTGTAGTGATAATATCAAGATCGGCCTTAATATTTGCTGTATCCGTTATAAACGTAATTATGTCGTGGCTTCCCGTAGCAGTAGCATTTATTGAAATTGCCCTGTTGTACCCACTTCCATCCCCGTTACAACCCGCAGGAACAGCATAAGTATTATTGTTCATACTGTTTGTGTAATTAATATCATAATCTCCTGTGCCGTTATCATCTGCACTACTTACATTAAAACTACCTGCAACAGCAAAGGTTATCCCGTTTAACTGCACCCAAACCTTCGCAGCACTCTGCTTCGTCAGCGTAACAGGGCCAGTACCTGCCGCATCACTAATTGTATTTGCTCTTATTTCACTCATATGATTGCCAAGTTGCCCCCTGTTGTGACGGTGAGAGTTACGCCAGAGGCCACCGTAAGAGGACCAGCACAGGAAGCATTCTCTGTAGCATCAATCGTAACATCGGTGTCTAGCTGTTGCTGATTAATCCTAAAGATGTCACCCGCTGAAGCCACACTTCCGACCGTTCCACGTTCACCTTTATAACGTCCACCTGAGTTTGCAGTCTCAAAGGTTTTAAATATTACAACTTCTAAGTTGTCTCCAGCAGCAGCCCCAGAGGTAAGCACTACATCAGAACCATTACTTGCTGTGTAATCGGTGCCATTAACCAAGTGTACACCGTTCATGTACACATCAAGAAATCCCGGTGTATACCCTGATGTTGGAAAACTTGTCTGTCCCGCCGTAGCAGTGAAAACATCCCTGTTCATCGTTGCCTGTGGCGTGGGTATTGTGCCGATATAGCCTGACATTAGTTACCCTCCAGTGCGCCTAATCTTGCTTCGATGGAAGTTAAGCGTTGTTCAGTTGCAGCGCCTATGAACGCTAGTAGTTCAGGATACCTGATACCCAATCTAGTGCGCTCTGTTGCACCCTCGGGTGCTTCCTCCAGCGTGTCATAAGTGTCTGTGCGAGTATAGGCTTCTTTGGCTTCAGTTATGACGTTACCGTCTTCGTCAACAACTTCATCAACAACGGGAACTTCTGTCTGTGTTTCCCACCATGTGTTGCTCATCCAGAAAGCGTAGTTGCCAGCGTCCAGACCTTCAGCTTCTAACGCTGTTTGCACCTCTTGAGCTATGACGCCTGTGTGTGTTCTGGCGTTGTCGCCTTTAGCTTCTACGGCGTCGTTCCACTTAAAGGTTTTGAAGCCTGCACTTATGCGCTTTGCCGCTGCTATCTCTGCGTCGGTTAGAACGGCTATCTGTTGCTTTTCGTTAGCGTCTGATCCTGTGGTTACGCCGTTGGTAATAAAGGCGTCGTTGAAGCGAACTGACGGGTCACCTAAATCTACTGCATTATCGTTTGCAGCCCCTGATGCATTCGTAGCGTATAAGTTATCGTCTCCAATACCAACGCCAATATTATCACCGTGAACATATAAGTTATTGCCAGCAACTACCCCAATACTCCCCACAGTGGAGCCGTCTTTGTTAAAAACAACAATATCACCATCAGATGTTTGTCTGTTGAAATTAGCTGTGTACCCACCAGAACGTGTAGCAAACATATAGCCACTAGGGTTAAACTCAAAGCCAGTATTTCCAATGCCAGTGCTCGACTTACCCACCAGCAAGTTACCGCTGCTGTCGATAACCATGCGTGTTGCTGACGCACTGTAGTCAAAGAACCTTAGTTGTGAGCCACCGTTCTGTATGCTGTATATTTTAGAAGTGTTTGTATCATTTAAGACCACTCCAATATTACTACTAAGCCCAGAACCTTGGATGTTTAACATATTTACGTCAGTAACCGTGGTTCCACCAATCGACACTCGTCCGCTGCTGTCGACAATCAGATCAGATGTGCCAACTTGAAAGGGATTGCTTGGACTTGCAGTACCCACGCCAACCCGATTGTTCGTACTATCAACAAAAAGGGTGTTGGTGTCTACGGTCAGGTCACCTTCAATTGTAGTGCCGCCCGTAAACGTCAAAGCATCTGTGTCAAGCAACTGATAATCAGCAAACAAAATAACCACTAAGCTATCACCAGCAGAAGCTGCATTCACAAGCGTCACTGTAGTCCCACTGGAAACAGTATAGTCAGTGGTGATAACTAGACGTACACCGTTCTGAAATACTTGGATTTGCTGGGGGTTAGGAATGTCCATTCCAGTAAAGACAGTCTGTGCAGCCGTAGCTGTGAACGTGTACTTACGTTGCGATCCGTTAGAGACTACAGGTGTTTGACTGCCAATGTAACCTGCCATTAGTTACCCTCCAATGCGTCTAGTCGTGCCTTAACAGATGTCATCTCTGTTTCTAGTGTTTCAATCTTAGTGATTGCTTCTTTCAGTGCAGCCGTGAGCAATGGCACAAGTTTGCTTTGGTCGATACCTTGCATGACCGCATTGCCATCATCGTCCACCTCATTGTGTGTACCTGTGACTGCCTCTGGTACGACTGCCTGTGCTTCATGGGCAAGGAAGCCATCGACTGTTTTGTCAGGGTCAGCAATGAAGTTAAACCGTTTGGGTTCTAGTTGTTTAACCCTTGTGATGCCATCAGTGACATCTGTGACGTTTTCTTTTAGGCGGTAGTCGGATGATGATACGTAGGATGTTGTGGTCGCTGTAACAGTTATACTTCCCACTGCTGCCGTGTCACTGTAAATTGTAGCAATGGTCCCAGACCCCGCACCTTGACCATCTCTAGTAATCCAATAATTTGTTGTACTAGTTGTTTTTACATACATACCGTTTACACCATTACCATAAAGCGTTATGCCTCTGGCTTCTGGGGTACTGGTCGCAATCATCACCCTACCGCTGCTGTCGATGCGCATGCGTTCTGTGTTGTTAGTCATAAACCTTGTGTCGTGGTTTGTGCTTGTTCCAAAGAGTGCCGTATTACTGCCGTCAGAACCAATATAGGTGTTTGCTGTCCCATTGTCGGAATAGATATAAGCTGCACCAGAAGATGTAACCACAGAAAGAGGCTGTGATGGCGAACTCGTCCCAATGCCAACCCGATTGTTAGCTGTATCAATGCTTAGAGGATCTCCGTTAAACCCTGCCGCAGATTTTGCAAGATCACTTTGGTTACTCATTAGGTTTGCTCCATAATGCTGAGAATAACATCCGTGGCACCAGATGCAGATACCTTCAAAATATCCGTAGTTTCCATAACAACCTTACCATCAAGCACAGAAAGAGATGACCCTTGAGGTATCGGCGCATCCGTCACAATCTCAACATCCTGATTGGCTTCGTCGTTGTTACCAGCCCTGTTCGCTGTATCACTAGAAAGCGTCACCGTAGCCGTAACCTGACTAGATGTTGTGTTGCCAAGAACCAAACCAAGAACCACTGTCGTTGTGGATCCCGCAACCGTGTAGATATCATCTAGGGTCGTTACTCCCGCTTTTGTTACAACTTTAAATGTGTTTGCCATAGATCAGCCCAATGCAATGGCGAGAGCCGTGGCCTCGTCCGTTGTCCCTAAGTTAGTCCTCGCCGCATCCGCAGTCGAAGCGCCCGTTCCACCATCAGCAATAGCAAGATCCGTAATGCCCGTCACACTACCACCCGTTATTGCCACATCTGAAGTAATGTCTCTAGCTATCGCGCCAATGAAAACAAAAGCATTCCCAGACAGGTTTATCGCCGCGTCTGAGTTTGAGCTTTCAAGAACGGACCTGCTTAGTGTCGTGCCTGACGCACCGTATGTGCCGTTACCAATCTCAAAATTTGCACCATCTTCAATTACATAACGAACCGTCTGCCCGTCAGTAACACCCGCATCAGCAAAAGTCTGAAACCCAGAAACCGCACTGCCCAATGTAATAGTCCCAGTGCCTGTTGTTGCCGTGGACATCTTTGCCCTGTTTACAAGCACTGCCATTGTTACGCGATCCTTATAATAGCACTAGACGCATCCGCTGTTGGAAATTGAATTGTAAAGTCACCGTTTGAAGATGTCTTGTCAGAACCAAAGTTTAAAACAACAACAGACGGATTTGTAAGTGCAGAGCCAGACTCATCATTAGCACTTGGTGTACTGTTGTAGATTAATGCGCCCCTTGCGGTAATCGTTGAGCTTGAGAACGTCAGATCTGCAAAATCTGTAAACGCAGTGGTCGAACTTGTTGTCGGAGCCACCCCAGTCAAACTTCCTCCACCAGCACTATATCCCGTACCAGACACTTCATTTGTGGCTGAGTATGCTGTTGTTGTCGCATCTAGTGTTGCGGAGCTTGTATACAAAGCCAACTTCATTGTGTCGGCTGCATTCGTTCCAAACCTATGTACTCCTAACAGAAGCTCTTTCTTGAAAGAAGTACACATTGCCTGTGTAATTGCCATGCTAAAGTCTCCTTATGGCTTCTGCCAGACTGAGTTGCCCAGCATCCTTGATTGCATTATATACCGTAGTTCTGTCACTTTTTATAGCCTCTTTCATGTAAAGAGTCACCACTTGCTGTACAACATCACGGTAGGCAATCGCTTGATCTCTCAGGACTGGATGCGCGTTTTCAGAAACCTGCACAATCTTTTCTACGCATCTTGCCGCAACCTCTTCAGGAGTTTGACCACGGTTTTCTGTCGTGATTACGTTCACGATAGGTGATTCGGATATGTCCATTCTAACATCAAACATTAAGCCGCGCTCTCCCTGTAGGTATCACCGCGAAGTTTAACTCCCAAAGAAGCCATTTCTTGCAGTGCAGTTTCATATCTTTGCATATAAAACTGAATAATATCAGCCTCTCCCTTCATGTAGGTATAAGCTTCAACAAGAGATCCGTACAACAAAACTGACTCTGCATTGTCCCCAAGCCAAGACAGTCCTGCAGTTACTATAGACGGTGGGTCGTAATAATAATGAAGCTCGACGATATAGTTTGCGTCTGGGGTAGGGCCAAGAATAAAATTACCGCTAGATGTTTCTGCGCTTGCAGAAAAAGCGTCACCATCAAAAATACCGTAATATTTTGGAACGCCTTGCGTAGACGCTGAAGGATACGCTTCCCTAATAAAGTTTACTTCTTTTTCAAGGACATAGTTATAGTTATTACTACCGTCGATAACAGCAAAGGAAAACATAGCTAGAAAATCCGCTGGTCTAGCAAGATAAGGAGTTCCAGAGCTTGAAGTACCCGTAACATTCTTACGTAGTTCAGGTATAGTGACAGTTCGCATAATTCGTTCTTCTGCCTGACGAACAAACGTAGGAATGTTCGTTACGAACGTGGACTCCGTGTTTTCCGTATAGTCCTTTATTGCCTGTGTCAGTTCAGAATAGTTCATTTGAACTTTTATTCCTCTTTGTACAAGTTATCGAATATCCGATTGACATCCAGTGTATAGTCTAAATCGGACTTTGAATAGTGCGTATGTTGAGAAGGCTTAAAATCTGGCGCTCCTGATCCTGTTTCAAACCATGCAGGGTGAGTTACCCTCACACGATTATTAGGCAGTGCCACAACATTCCCAGTCCATTTATCAGCGTCTAATAGCTGCATTACATGGCTTTGCTTGTGTTGCGCAGGGTCATCAGCTATTTCACTCTCCGCATAATCCACAGTAAATAGGTACTTCGCTGGATACATCTCTCCATCTATTTTAGCCAACCAAGGGCAGGGCGTTGCCCTATCAAGCGTGTACACGGCATGTGTATAAGAAGAACAGTCCCACGGCTGTGCATCATGCACCGCCATAGGTTCGGGCCACTCCTCAAGCGGCTCATCTGCTACTAACGCAGTTATAGGCATTCTAGCCCACATCGCGCCACCGTGTACATTCTCTCCCCCTTCATCGTCCACTTCGCTTCCAGTAAAGATAACTTGAAAACTCAAGCATCTGTTTGGCATTGTTGTAACCGCTATCGCCATCGCATGAAGAAACTCACCGTGATAGGCTTCGTGGTTACATGTGTACTCTCGTCTAACCCAACACTTAAAGTGCGGGATGTTACTCTGTAAATAAGGCATAGTTGCTCCCGATACTAAGCCTTAACCGTTTTTGCCGAAGTACTGCGTCCGTGCTGCACCACTGCCTCTTGCTACAGTCTTGCCGCCTTTAGCGTACCCCTTCTTCTTCATAGCGCCGCCCATCTTCTTTTTAACTGCGCCACCTTTTTTCATTTTTCCTTTACCGTCAGCGGCAAAAGCTGGAATCATATTTCCGTCTGTACCCTTGACCATTGGCATCTTGCCACCCTTTGAGTAGCCCTTCTTCTTCATCATGCCGCCACCCATTTTCTTGGATGCACCGCCTTTTTTCATAGCCACAGGTTTTTTCTTCATAGCACCGCCGACCATCTTTTTAGTGACGCCGCCTTTTTTGTAACCTTTTTTCTTCATCATGTTCTTATCTCCTAAGATGTAGTAACCTTAACTGTGCCAACTTGGCCTGTCATGTATTGAGCATCATTCCAAACAGGATTGAACCCAAAAAGACCCCGACTTTCATCCAAAGATGTATCTGGTCTTGGGTTGCGCAAAGACTGCGGGTCAAATATTTTCACACGCCCCAGAAAGTTTTGCGGCTGATCTGGGTCTACCACATCTTTTCCGACAAGGAATCCTGTCTTCACACCATTTTTAAACTCTGGGACAAGATCCCTAAGCGGATACCTAAACCCCGTCTTGTCGCAGAACCCAAAAGCATATTTACCAGCAGCGTATGACATCACCCACCTAAAGCAAACGTGTTAAACGGAACAAACTTGATTGACGCTGTTTCCTCATCCTCACCAGCGGCTAACTCAAACTGAAACTCGTACTCTTGCTTCAAAGCCGCCGCTCTACCTGCAGACTGAGGCTTCTTCATTGCAAGATAATAGGCCATACCAGCAACCAAACATGGTACAAAACGTGGCGGAACAGACGTAACAGTATCGCCTACACCAGAAGAAAGACCGTCTATACCCTTCAGTCTGTAGTAAAATATTGTGTATGTTGTCGTGCTATCAGGCACAGGCCACAGCGTTACTTTTGTTTCCGTTGGGAGCCTTTGGACGAAGATTTGGGTCGGCCTACCTTGCGTGTTTTTGTTGGTTTGCTGGGCGTAGGTTGCGACACTGATTCTTTCGAGAGCGGTATCGACTTGGTTGGTTCCTGTTCCTGTTCGGATTTGGTGTTCGATGATGTCGATTGTGTCCGAAGGAAGGGTATACGTTGCCGTACCTGCCGTAACAGCAATCGTACCCGATTCAATAGTGAAGAGATTAAGCCCACGATTTTGCCACTCCAATGTTAAAAGATTAAGGCTACGTCTAGCGGTCTTGAGGTCGTAACCTGTACGCATTTCAAGGCCAGCACGTTCATATGCTTCCTCAAACAGTTCTGGTAGATCAGGGGTAACTACAGCCATTATGTCACTACACTTCTAAATCGTTTGGTTTTCTTTGCAATTTTCTCAGGTTGAGCCACATGCTGCTTGCCTGAAGCCGTGCCTTTTCGTTTTGCTCTTGTTGTGGCTGCATACTCAGCAGGGCTAAGAGACTTAATAGCCGCACTAGGTAAATACCGCTCACCAGTTTTACTACTAGGCTTCCCACTCTTTGTGCGCCATTTCTGTTTCGTCCAAGCTTTAAGGCTTTTCTGAGACTTCTTGAGTGCCACTACTTATACCCACCCCCAGCATCTTTATAAGCCTTTGCAAGCATTTGAGCCTTTCTTGCTGACCATTGACCCGGCTTACCCCCTTTGCCACCAGCCTTTATTCTATTGAACAAATTCTTGCGCATAGTAGGCTTTGTATAGTTTCCAGCTTCATTTACACGGCTTTTAGGTTTCTTTTTAGCTTTGCCCCCTTTACCCATACGAATGAGTTCGAGGTCTTTCGTGTCGTCACCAGTGGAAGTAAACCCGCCGTATTTCATTTCTTCTACACCAGATATCGTTCCTTTATTCTTAGAAGCATAGAACACACGCTCACCCCTTTTAGGGCCATACTCCTTCTTCATGGAGCGCATGATTTCTTTGCCCTTATCTGTTAGCGGCATACAAACGCTCCAGTTCCAGTTTTATTGCTTGCATCTGAACAGCCATGACTTCGGTTCGCTTGTCTACAGCGATCAGGGTTTCTGTCGTCCAACTAGCCCAATTATACGAAACCGCGCCCACCAGACCGATTAAAGCCGCTGCGACCCCCATCACAACCTTGCTGCTCAAAATATCCATTACGAACCTTTCTTCCACTTTGGTGAGCTAGATTTAGTTTTACTAGGGGACCACTTAACACGATCAGCCCAATAAGCTGCAGACATTTTGCCTTTACTAATGTTCTTTGCGTGACGAGACTTAAAGGCTTTTCGCTGCCCTACAGTCTGATTTGTTTTTACACCTTGCTGACCAAAACGAATAGTCTTCACCTTATCGCCCTCTTTAGCCACAACAATGTGTGATTTCTTTGGGTGATTAGGTGTGCGCTTGGGTTTGTTGTATCCACTAACTCCTGCGCGTTCTAACCGACTATCCTTCTTTTTCTTTTCAGCCATTAAAGAGTATCCCCATTGTTGATGTAGATAAACTCCATTGACGCGGAGACATTAAAGCTAACCGACCCAGAGGAAGAAAATGCTCTCATCTCTAAGTCTGTTTTTTCTGTGAACCTTAATGGAAAAGTGTAAAACTGCTCATGTGTGGCATCTGTCAGGGTAAATCTTTCCTTTATCTGGAAGACTTCTCCGTATGGCCTAGCAACAAGACTAGCATTCAAAAGGGCTGGGGTGTTAGTAGATGTGCCTGTGGACAAAGACATCTTTGTAAGAAAGGCTGTATATCCTGCGGGAACTGTCCAAAGAGCCATCAATGTTTGGTTATCACCATCCCCATTTATGGTCAGGTAAATGTTAGCTGGAACTCCAGTGGTCACTGTGCCTGTTCCTGCGTAGATTATACCAGCATTTGCACCACCACTACCCGCGCTGCGAACAATGCCACGATTTATCCGTAGGTAAGATTTTGTGGTGTTAACAGCAGTTTGCCCATTCAATGTGACAACTTCGTTTATTTCGTTGTAGTCACCATCTAGGCCAAAAACTTCTACTGTTCTTGCACCAGTACCTGCAGCAGTGTCATTAGCTGAACTGCTTGATACAGTCATTACTGTAGCTGACGCGGGATAAGCGTACAAGCCACCTTGTTCCCAGATGGTTTCTTTTGAGTCTCCGACATCGTTGTTGTAGCCAAACTTAAATATCGTTTTATGGAATGATATTTGCCCACGAGCAACTTGAAGCTCAAACGGCTCGCTAGTTCCAACTCTGGAAATTGAACTTACTTCACGAGCCATTTAAATCTCCTAGTTATAAAACACCGTCATAGCAGTGATGTTAGTAAATGCAGAAACGTACACGTCACTAACACGAATACCGTCAGACGGAATATTTACTGAGTGAGAGTCAGATGCAATAAAGTCCAGATCAAGAACTGTAGAGCCACCGTTACCATCAGTAATCGTCAATCTAGGAGATCCAGTAGTTGTTAATACTTGGATCTGACGTATTCGAGCGGGGCCAACACTAAGTGACCCCGTTCCAGTAACACGTTTCGATTGTACATCAGAACGCATATCTTACTCCTATTAGCTATCAGCAAACGGAGTAGCGAGTGTGCCTGATCCTAACAATGTGCCAGTAACAAGATATTCTGCAGTTGCAATTGCTGTGACTTCCACAACAGAACCAGCAATACCACCTGTAGTGGTGCCGTTCATAGAAATGACATCGTTGCTTGCTGCAGGAGCGAAACCCCTAGCTTGAGAAGTGGCGGCGGCGGCAAGAACGAGATTGCCAACAAACTTATCCGTGCCATCTGTTTTGATATCCAAGTCAGAAGCAGTGGTGCCTACAAAGAACTTGTAGGTTGCGCCAATGGTGTCGCTGGTGATTGCTGGAAGCGTAACCGCACCGTCTGCATCATTGATTTCAATAATGCGTCCTACGTGGTCTGCATATGTGAGAGTTGTTTCTGCTGTGATTGCTACGACTGCGGTTGATCCTACAGCAGTAAATCCGCGTTCAGAACGAACTGGACCTGAAAAGGTAGTTAGACCCATTTTGATCTCCTGTCTTTGGGTGTGTCAGCCAATGGCTGTCAGGGATGAAAACAAGATAACATAGTTTATAAAAAAAGAAAGAGGCAACTTGTGAATAAAGAAAGGGCCACCGAAGTGGCCCAGTCCAATCAGGGAGGATACCAATGAAATACCATCAGTATCCATACTGTAGCATAATTTACGCTCCGGGGGAACCGTAAATTCCAAGCGGATCAGAAACACCGAATGAATAACGCTCACGCGCTTTGTAGCGCACGTTACCTGTATCGAAGTCACCGTCCATACCTGTCTGCATAGCAGTACGCACAAAGTGCTTCATGCCGTTAGGAATGTCAGTCGTGATAAAGAACGCATCGTTATCCGTCAGGTAGTGGTTAACACTGTAGCCCTCTGGGATAGATCCGTTAGAACGGATTGCGTTAATATCATTGTCTGCCGTTCCTACACGCAGTTCTGTTTGCAGAAGACGTGTTGCAACAAACATCAACGCTGGTGGAATGATAAGCTTGCGTGGACGCGCAGCGATCAACAGACCACGTTCATCAGTGAACGCAGCAATATCAATCACAGCTTGCTCAAGCGAAGTTTCATTCAAGTCAGCATTTGTTGAAGGTTTGTTTGCGTTTGTGCCGCCTTCAACAGTTGGGTGGTTGGTTGCGAACAAGAACACGTTGTCACCAGATTTGAACGTATCAAACCCTGTGTTCAACAATGAAGCTGCTTTCGTCTGCTTTGTGTACGCCATACCACGGGCAAGTGCCTTTGTGTAACGTGCAGAAAGAGAGTCATACAGGTTGTCTTCCATCGCTTCTTCAGTGATAGAGAAACCCATAGCAACAGTTTCATGGTTGTAACGAGCGGTGAAAGATTCTTGTGCATTGTCGTAGGAAATAGACGCACCTTCTGCTTTCACAGGAGCCGCACCAAACCCAGACAATTTAACCTCCTCTTCAAAGCTACGCTCTGAAGTTTCAGTCTCATAGATCTGTTCGTGTTCGTTTTCATATTTACCGTATTCCAAGCCAAACAAGGCGTTTAGGCCGGGAAGAAGCTCTTTAAGGAGCTGGGCGCGAGAAATAGCCATTATTTAACTCCTTTATAAGCCAACATTGTTCGTCATCTGGTGAGCGCCCGGATTGAACTTTACAAGTACATCTGGATACGCATCAGCAGGATCAGAAACATGAGCAACGATGCGGAATGCAGCCGCTGCAGTTTGAACAGTCGCATCTAGTGCAGACGTAGAGTTACCTGTAACTGTAGAACCAGTTGAGGTAGACTGTGCCGCTGCAAAGAAGGTGTTCGTACCAATGATTGTCTGCGCTCCTGCACCATCAAGCTGCGCTTGGAATAGTACGTTTGGATCATCGACAACATAAGCCACAATCTTAGTACTATTGCTGTTTGTACCAGACGGATAGTACTGTGCTTGAACACGTTGACCTGAAGAGTTTACATATTCACAACCAACGAAAACGCCGATGCCGCCTACGCCTGTTGTACCTGAAATGCTGTTAGAGGTAAGGTCTGCACCTGTACCTGTAGCCAGCGCGATATACCCATCAGCCCCGATGATTACAACTTGACCATAGAATAGGTTCGTTGCTTCACCAGCAGGGTCGATGAGATACTGGGACGTTGCCCCAGCATATGGCATTCCATCCGCACGTTTGACGGGACGGAGACCATAAGGAGCCGCTGAAGTAGCCATAGCTCTCTCCTACATCTTAGTTTCTACCAAGCAAGCTCCCCCGAAAGGTTACTTGCCAAATGAAGTCCTCGTAGAACGCTCTGGGTTTAGAACGGGCATACGAGGGTCTGATTGTCTTAGATAAGAGTTATCCACGGCTTGCATTTGGCTCTTAGCCTGATCAAGCTGTGCTTCCCTCCTAGCCTTAACATTTTCGGTAGAGTTCTGGCAAAGCAGTAATCCACCGACCTCAATATTGTCTTGAAATCGTGAGTCGATATCAGACACAACGTGAAGGTTTGGATGATCTTCTTTCCGAACAGGTGTCCAACCTTCACGAAATCTGGAAGAAACGTTCGTGTTATCCGTATTACCCAAGGTTGATGTGCGAATCCAGCGGAACTCAATGCCCTCTCTGGGTTCGGGGGTCGGTAACATAGAAGGTCTCTGCCATGACACTTTGCGTTTTGACTCTTCACGAGTCTCACTGGTGCGTGAGGTTCTATCCGTCATTTAGATGCTTCCTTCATTAACTGCGCCGCATATTGCTCATTAGTCAGACCAAGCCGCTTGGCGAGAGAGGCTTGCGTTGAGGTCAGTCGCACTGTGCGTGGTTTCTTTGTCGTTTTAGACGGTGCGGCAACCACGGAGCCGTGTTGACGATGGGGTGCTTCTTCCTCAATTAGCCCATCATCAAACCTATCTGGAAAGACTCGTCGTATAGACTTATCTATCTCATCATAGTATTGATCGCTTCTTGGATCAATACCTTGTTTTACAAGCTTCTCGTGAAGCCCGTATGCGTATCCCGTCATTTCGGGGTCTTTTTCAAACCAATCGTTCCTTTTTCCCCACTCTAAGGCTTTTTGATCCACTTTTGGTAGTTGGGCCGCAGGCTGTTGATAGGTGGGTTGTGGAGCTTGTTGTTGTACTCTTTGTTGTGGTTTGTAGTTATCTACGCGGTATTTTTCGTTTTGGATAGTTGTAAGCTGTTCTTGGGCTGCAAGAAGTGCATCAGGGTCTCCAGACTCATAAGCTGCTTTGTAAGCAGCCTTGGCTTTATCTAACTGTGCATCAATACGCCCTTTTGCTTGACTAATTAGAGTAGCTTCCCCTTCATCAAGCGTTTTCTTCAGCCTATCGTTTTCGGCTTTTATCTGCTGCGCATAACGCAAAGCCTCTTCTTGCATACGTGCGGCTTCTTCTTTTGCGCGGCGTTCTTCGTGAAACTCAAACTTTAGCTGTTTGATACGTTTCTGTACGCCTTCAGAGTACGATGCTATCTCATCGTCTTCAGGAATATTTGGCTTTGCATCCTCTGCTCTACGAGGTTTACCTTGGTCCTCTTGGGGCGTATCATCGACAATTTCAATTTCAAAGCCATCATCGTCAGAATCTACGCTTACATTCCCTTGCGCACTTTTAATTGCTTCCGCAACGGTTTCTTCTTCAAATTCTTCAGCCAGATTACTCATATCCGTGTGTACCCCCGTGGATCATCAACTACAGCCTCGACTGTATCATCATTGATCAAGCGAAACTCTTTTCCGTGAATCTTGAACCGTGTGCCTGAATAAGAACGGAAGATAACAAAATCTCCTTTCTTGCAGTACGGTCCATCTGGAAATTTATTATGATCTTTGTAAGCATCTCCCCCCATATCAATAACAAAACCTATTATTGACGCAGTTTCTTCGGCGGATCTAAGACCATCAGGCATAAATACTCCGCCTTCTGTCTTTTCGCTTACCTCTGGAAGTCCTATGAGGATCTTGTAGCCTTTAGGCTGTGGTAGCTGTGTTGCTACTTTTTCTTCAGTTGTTTTCTTACCTGTATACATTTACCTACCTTGCAGTGATTAAAGGTTCACAGAAACCTTGCGTGGATTCATCCACGAAGCCCCACTTACAAATAGATCAAAAAGATCTACTCTTCAATAAATCTTTTTTCTAGGTCTTCTAACTCCCTTCCTATAAGTTTTAAACCTTCGTAACGACCAACAACTCTGTTGTATTGCGCTATATCTTCGGCACCCCCGCCAGCCAAAAATAATTCTACTTCCTCTTTATACTGCGAGATAACCCGCTGCATGAGTGCAATTACACTACTATCTTCCACCTCTTGTTAGCTCCCGTGCTACTTCTATACCCAGTTTCGCACCTTCACGCTGATCTGCGTGTTGGTTTTTATCAAGCTCCGTCGCAAGTTCTACCCCTAGTTTTGCGCCTTCACGTCGATTTTGGGCTTCAATCTTTTTAGCCTCAAGCTGCAACTTGGCTGCATCCATCTGCATTTTATGCTTCAACTCTGCTTGTCTAAGCTGCATTTCTGCTTGCTGCATCTGCACAACAGGATCTTGCTGTTGCTGCTGAATCTGTTGTTGTTGCGCCTCTGCTTGGTCTTTCTTCAACAACTTGTCTGCTGCTTCTTGCGTCAAACGAGAGATCTGTACCTCTAAGTCTTCTGGCAATGGTTGATCCTGTGGTGGCATTTCTACACCAAGCTGCTTCTCTATTTCCTTACGATACTGAGCAGCAACGTGTTCAGTGATATGAGCAGCCATGTTTTGCTGTATAACTTGAGCAAACGGAGACTGGCCTATTATCTGCATAATCTTTGGATCTTGCGCTGCAGCCATGTGAACCGCGATATGAGCCTCATGATCCTGATAAGTAAATACCTTCACAGGCTCCTGTTTCATAATCATCATGTTTTCTGTGACAGGATCTGCTGGTTTAATTTCGTCTGGTAACTTAATGATATCGCTTGCATCTTGGATACCAAGAACTTCCAACATCTGTCGGTGTAGCATACCCATATCATATAACTGCGGTGCTTGCTGTGCTAACTGCAGTGCAGCCTGATACTGCATAATGCGCTGAGACATAGTTGCAGCATTTGGGTCAGATACAGGGATTACGTCCACGCGCTTATCAAAATCTTCTATTCTGTTGAAGTTACCATCCATCTCGTAAGCGTATTCAGCAGGCATGTAATCATGCACAATCTTCGCAAGTAGACGTAGTTCTTTCTTCATCGCGGCATGAAGGCGAGCCTGAACACCAGACATCACCTTCATGGACCGCTCCAGAAGCGCAAGAGTTGTGCCGACTGGTGCTTGAGCATTCATGTCACCAACCTGTATATCGGCTACAGACCCTATACGCCTTCCTTCCTCGACAATATTTCCAAGCAACGAGTAGAGTACGCTACTTGGCTCTTTGTAAGGGATAAACGTAATCGAATCACGGATGGCACCACCCGGCACGTCCACATCCCTAAATTCACCCGGCATAAGAGGAGTGTCGTCCCCCTTAATACGCATACCCCTAGCTTTAAGCCCAGCAGGTAGGTTCGATAGAGTACCAGCGTCAATAAGCTGACGAAGGATAGATGTCGCAGACTTTGCCAAGCCCCCGATAAGGTGGATAAGCCCCGTGCCATAAAACCCCAAACCCGGAAGATATTTGTAGTGAACAAAGTGCTGACGCTTCCGTTTTTTAGGGTCATCTTCATACCAATTTTTCCTAATGGCTAATATTTCTTGTGAAGACTTCTCTATAGTTATGACATACGGACGGGCTATACCATCAGGGTCATCGAACTCTTCGGGCATGTTAATATCAATGTGCATTTCAAGGATAGTGTAGCGATCATCATCCTCAACAATTGCACTTTCTCCGTCGAGTTCATCGTATTTTTCCTGTATATCAGAAAAATCTGGAGCGGGGTCTGGAAGATCTACGTCCTTATAAAACCCTGCAACCTGTAACTCTAAGATCTCATTTTTAGTTTTCTTCATAACATGCGTATATCTTGGACATGTCATAAGATCTGTAGTGCCGTAAGATGCTACAAAGTCCTCAGATGGGACAAATACGGCACATGGCCTATCCATTAAAGGATCATAATATACTTTTTTGAACGCAGAGCCAGCAAGGGGCAGCTTAAACAGCATCTGCTCAAGCTCATCTCGGTACTCTGTCATCTCCTCGGTCAGGAGATAATTCATCTCGTTTTGTACACGATTGGCTTGATCTGACTTTTCTGGGGTAATTTTCCCCATTATCTTGGTCCTGACAGGCCCACTAGCGGGGTACAGTTCTCCCATAGCCTGTGCTTGGAACCGCACAACTGATTCGGTGAGGACCGGATGGAACACACCGGAGGCACCTGCCCACGGCTGCTGACGATCTTCGATCTTCATACCCAGCAAGTCCAAGCCTTTTACATAGGCTCTTGCCCAATCTGCCCGTGATTCTCTATCTGAATTAAAATCTTCAACCAGTTCAGAAGCCATAGCCTGCAAATCAGACTCGTCTAAGAACTCTGCTAAGTTAGAATCATGTTCTGGGCCTATAAGACTCTGCATAGTCTCGCCAGTAAAATCAATTATTACCCCGCCATCGTCTGTTTCCATAGAAACAGCATCAGGATTTACTATTTCAACAGTAAGTTCTTCTTCAGAAGGATTGCTTTCTATATCCAGCTCTGCTGGAATCATAGGTTTTTCAATAGCCATAGGCACTCTCTCTGGTGTGACTTAGTTTACTTTACACAAAAACTACGTTGTGGTCTATACTAGAGTTGGCGAAGCACGGTTGTGGGGTCTACCGCACCTCGCCGTGGGACATCCGGGAGAACTGTCCCAATTAAGTTGTAGACAATACATGGTACAAAAACAAGATGACGTGTGTCTTAGTTGCGGTACTGTGGGGGCAAAGTTTTTATTCCGGGTTGTACAAGGTCTGTGTGTACGACTGTGGTCAGAAAAGACCCAGCTACATGTGGTATGATAAAAGTTATGTAGTTCATCCTAACTACGTTTGTCCCGCGAGGTTTTACAAAACATGATAGAGATAGGGGTCGCTATTGCAGGGGCACAGGCCGCGTATAATTTTTTGAAAAAAGGCGTCCAAGTCGGTCGAGATCTGCAGGATATGGGCCAGCAATTACAGCAATGGGCCAACTGCATGGCTGATATTGATCAAGCTGAGAAAATGGCAGAGAAGCCACCGTGGTACAAGCTACTGGGTGGGGGTGTCCAAGCGCAAGCTATGGAAGTGTTTCTTGCAAGGAAGCAAGCGCAAAGGATGCGTGATGAATTGCGGGAGATCATTAGCCACCCTGCAATCCTTGGTCCTAGCCATTGGCAAGAGTTCTTGAGGATAGAGGCTGAGATTAGAAAGCAAAAGCGAGAGCATGAGTTTCGCCGCATGGAAATAAAGCAAGCTATTATTGAATGGGCTGCTGGTATTCTTTTGTTTATTGTTTTGATGGGCGGGTTGGCTTTCTTTGTTTGGCTGGCTAATGCTTGATCCTGTTGGTAAATTTTTTATACTCAGAACTAACAGGAGGACAGAAGGATGAGTGACGATCTGGTGAAGCAGCTGCGTGATTGCGCCATCGCAGGAGAGATCGGATGCAAGGAATAAATCTTATGCAAGGCGACTGCCTTGAGAGAATAAAAGAGATAAAGGATGGATCAGTGGACATGGTTTTGACCAGCCCGCCGTATAACATTGGCAAGGCTTACGAGACTGTGGTTCCGCTTCGTGAATATGTTGACTGGCAGAGCTGCATCATAAGAGCTGTTTCGTCTAAACTTAAAAACGGCGGTAGTATTTGCTGGCAAATTGGCAACGCTGTGATTGATGGAGCTGTTTACCCAATTGATTGTTTACTGTTCAGCGCATTCATTGACGCTGGGTTGACGCCACGAAACCGCATTGTGTGGACGTTCGGACATGGCCTTCACTGCAAACGTCGTTTTTCTGGAAGACATGAAACCATCCTGTGGTTTACGAAAGGGAATGACTACACGTTCAACCTAGATGCTGTCAGGGTTCCATCAAAGTATCCGCAGAAGAAATACTACAAAGGCCCCAAAAAAGGGATGGTGTCCAGCAATCCTCTTGGAAAAAATCCAGAGGATGTTTGGGCAATATCAAACGTAAAGCACAATCACCCTGAAAAAACGGAGCATCCGTGCCAATATCCAGAGCATCTATGTGATAGGCTTGTTCTGGCGTTGACAAACAAGAATGATACAGTCCTTGACCCATTTATGGGTAGTGGCACGACAGGCGTTTCCTCAAAGAACCTGAGCCGTTCTTTCATAGGCATTGAATTGGATGAAAGGTATTTAAGAATTGCTCAAGACCGCATCATGCGCTTTCCCGATGATCCGACTAACGACGATGCTTGATCCAGTTGGCAATCTCCCCTTCGCCATAACGCCTGAGAGAGCGCGCGAGAGCATAGAGAACCATCAGGCGCAGCAACGTGTGCAGGTAGAGCATTTGCGCGCTCACAAGCTCTCCAAGGCGCTGGAGCGCGCACAACTTGATTTAATGCTGTCATATGATAGGTTTGGGGCGCATAATACTGGGCTGCAACCGCAGGGCCAGATTGTGGATATGGAGGTATGATATGACCATAGCAATGGAACGTATTCTTGAGTGGAGGATAATGCCGCGCCTGATGATGCTCGTTATGACCATCATGTACGTGCGGGTGATCGAGTGGTTTATGACTTTACCGCAAGACACTGTAAGCACACAGGCAACGGCTCTTACTGCAACCGTAACGGGTGCGATGACGGGAGCTTTCGCCGTTTGGTTGGGGAGTGAACGCAAATGATTACGCTTCTCGGAAGCTTGCTTGGTTTTGGCACATCGTTTTTGCCAGAGGTACTAAACTACTTTAAAGCAAACCAAGCGCACAAGCATGAGTTAGAAAGAGCGCAGCTTGAGATGGACCTTATGTCTAAACGTGCTGAACTAAAGTTAAGCATCATGGACAAAGAAGCAGACATTAAGGAGACAGAGGGGCTATACCGACATGATAGCATTGATGCGGGAGGCTTTATCAACGCACTACGCGGAAGTGTGCGTCCTGTTATCACTTATTGTTTTTTTGCTCTTTTCGTTGCCATTAAAGTGACTGCTTTACTGGCGTTATTAGATACGGGCCATGAGATAGGACGTGCTCTGTCTTTGATTTGGGATGATGCAACCGCTGGTTTGTTTGCGGCTATCATGTCATTCTGGTTTGGTAATAGAGCGGTCAGCAAGTACATGAAAGGTAAGTTGTAAAATGGGTTTTAAGTTTGGCAAGCGCTCGCTGGAGCGGCTGGAGGGCGTGCATGAGGATCTT